>SCPN01000231.1_pt1 | contig 180391 bp, 139 predicted proteins | sample 6106831 | NCBI WGS metagenome assembly SCPN01 (sample SAMN10720447, study PRJNA508395) | human gut metagenome | isolation source: Participant 1, 0 month | reverse complement strand
GCAGTACCAGCCAGAACGTTCCATCCTAATACAGGCTTTTTAAATTCTGTCTCCGCCTTTTTCCATCGAAGCATATCCCAATAACCTTGTCCCTCAAACACCAACTCATTCATCCGTTCCTGCCGGATAATTTCCTGCATGCCGTCAGGAGTATCCGGTTTGGTCGGTTTGGTCGAATAGGTGCTCCAACTCTCTTTTACTCCTTTCAGACCTGCCCGTTTTCTTACATAGTCGATATAGGTATAAACGTCGTCCGGCACTGCTGCCCCCTTAGCTAATGCAACCTCATTCAGCGCCTCGGCATACATTAAATATAAATCAGCCAGACGTATAATCGGGAACGAATAATTTTTCGTCGTCCATTTGTTATTCCCTTCCCATGATGTTTCCACATTCAGCACCTTTTTAGGCAAATATCCCGTATACGAATATCTCTCAGCCGAATTCATTCCACCCGGTTGACCTTTCTTCATCTGAATAGAAAAGAAGTCTTTTTCCGATGCCACATTCGTTTTCCCTTTACCATAAAACAGACAACCATCAAAAATCAATGAAGCGTAAAAACGAGGTTCACGCGCATGATTCAGCATAGCTGTAGTATATCCTTCATCCATGTAAAAACGTTCATCCTCTTTTACTTGATAAGTCTTATATCTTCCGGAGTAGTCCCACGTTTTATCTTCATCAATAGGCAACCCGTTATTTGTATAAAACCGTTCTACCGTAGCGAACGTAGGAGAAAGCATAGAAATACAGTATACAGTCGATTGCTCTGCAACCGCTGTTCTCTCACGGCAGAAACTTGTTGCAGTCCTTGTGTGCCTTTAGTAGATCCCCAAATTAATTCTCTATTCCATTTATCTGTCATCATATAACGGAGGACAAGTTTTGTCGAGTACTATCCGTAAAATTGTCAAATTTATCATACTCATATAACTTAACTCCAGCACTCTCGGCTATATCAATCGCTTCTTTAGTATACGTCGCAGCTTTTCCCACTTGGTCACATCAAACTCAGCAGGAAACAGACTGACACCCCGGCTATCTTTGATATGTGTGTAATAACTGTTGCATTGAAAAGAGGGCTGGCTGCCAATAACCAAACTTTAGCTTTCAAAGCCAAAGCAGCAGGTTGAGTAATCCGCCCCAATTCATCCGTTTCATTTTCTATCTTGTCAGGAAGATCGGCAACCGTTTCATCCAACAAATCTGAAATATACTGAACCACCTCATCCACGGGTTCACGATATACTTTTACCGCATCCGGTCCCGAAGAAACCTCTATATTCTGCTCTACCAAAGGTATAGGCCCGTATTGTCTGAACAAGTAATAGTGATAATAAGCTTTCAAAAATTTGACTTCAGCAATCCAACGTTTCCGCATCGTTTCATCAATGTCCGAAGGTTTGTCAATATTCTCTAGGAAAATATTACAATCGCGAATCGCAATCCACAAATTGTTACCTCCATTGCCACCGCTCCAATGATTAAAATACGGTTTATTAGAGTTCTGCCCACTCTTACCCATTGCGTAAGAATTAGAAAGAGTTTCACTATTCAGTTGAAAATAATACTGACCGTCTTGAGCAGGCCAGCTTTCATATCCGCACAAATACGCAGGCGTATTGTGTACATCAGCCGGATTGGGCAAATAAGAATAACATGTAAACAGAAATTTTTCCGTACTCTCTTTATCTGTAAAGCATGATCAATCGTTGCCACATCATCTGGCACAACATCCAGATAACCTGTACACGAACTTAGAAGTGTAGTACCGACAAGTATCAATATTTTATTTTTGAAATTCATACGCTGTATTATTAGAAACTAACATTAATACCTAAATTAAATACCCTCTGAACCGGATAACCCAACCCGTTACCTGCCATTTCAGGGTCCCACAATTTGAAATTACTGAAGCATAGAAGATTGGAACCGCTCAAATAAACCCGTACCATCTGCATATGTGCTGCTTTTGACCATTTATCCGGCAAGGTATAGCCCATCTGAGCGTCTTCAAACGGAGAACGTACCGTTACGCATCCACCATGTACTAGTCTGCGTGTTGTTAGCTATGCTATAATTGGACAAACGAGGCCAGAAAGCATGAATATCACGATCCGACTCCAGACCAATGACTATCAGCAATTGTCTTCATCAAAGCATTCTGAGAAGTGAACCCCATCAGAATCCGTATCGATAAACGGTGAAATAACCCGGACTAATCCAAAAGGAAGAACGGGCAGATCCTTGAAAGAATACAGAGAAATCTATATTTTATACCCCAAAGAAAACCTGCACCATAAATAATTTCCGGAGTAGTCGGATAGCCAATGGGCACAGCATCCTGTTCATCTATCTTACCATCCATATTGATATCCTTATATTTAATATCACCAGCTGCGTATTCACCGAAATTCTGTTTAGGAGAATTCTTCACATCATCCTCATCCACAAACAAACGTTCCGCGATATAACCATATTTCTGCGATATCTTCTGTCCGATTCTTCGTCTCCAGGGAGTATCCGTATATTCTGGTTCCTCGTAAATTTTAAACTCAGAACTTGCATAAGTAAAATTTCCTCTTACCGACAACCATAGTTTATTACTAAAAGACTGAGAATAATCTAACTGCAATTCAAAACCGGAACCAAATGCCTCGCCAATATTAGATTGTGGTGATGCCTGAAGCCCCATAGTAGACGGAATATCCTCGCGTTTCTGAAGAATATCCTTTCTGTTTTCCCGGAAATAGTCAAATTGAAGCTCCAATTTATCAAACAATCCCAATTCAATACCATAGTTTTGTTTATAAGAACGTTCCCAAGTAATATAAGGGTCTGCATAGCGACTGATTGAAACACCATTCTTTTTATAACCAAAATCCGTACCAAAGCTCATTGAACGACCACCATCATCCATCTTGACATCAGAAAGATAAAAGAAACGGTCTTTGTCGTCACCGATCTGGTCATTACCAACCACTCCATAAGTTGCTTTTAGTTTCAACTTTGAGACCACCTTTTTCCAAGGTTCAAAGAAGTCCTCATTAGAAATGATATAACCCAATCCCGCCGAAGGGAAGAAACCGAAACGTTCGTTCTTAGCAAATCGTTCTGAACCGTTATATCCAAAATTGAATTCTTACAAAATACCTGCTGTCGTACTGCATAAGTAAAACGGCCTGCCAGTCCCAAGTTACGATAGGGCAAAGACAGTTGAAGGCTTCCTGCATTACCTTTCAGATTCTCTCGCTGTGTATACCAACAACTACAACCGCATGTTTATCATGAAAAGTACGGTTATATTGAGCCGCCAACTCTAAGTAAGTAGTGCTATATACTCCTTTCCCTCGTTGTAAGACAAATATTCTTTCCCACTCTCTTTGTTTAACGGATTCAACATATACGTGTCCGCAACCTTTATCATAAGAACCTATTGAATAATAATATGGGGTATAGAAACGGGAAACGTCAAAATACGAGTAACGGGTTGCATTAAATAAGCCTCGAATAGACAGTCCTTCTGTAAGGAAACTGAGATCTTGTTTCAACTCGCTGTGCCAACACCAAAGTCTTGCTGTAATCTTTATATCCTTTACCATTTCAGCATACGGATTGATATAAGAAGCCTTTTGCTCATAATTACCAAATAAAATATGTTTGGTATAGACATCTCGCTTCGTCCGGTTCAAAATATGCCGGGAACAAACCGGATTCGACTTCATAACCATATTATAAAGCCCGTACCACCGGAAATAGGTCCTGTATAATCATCAAACGTACCATGCAGACGAACCACCATCTCAGTAGTTTTGGTTATATTCAGATTAATATTAGATCGCAACAGGTATTTTTTCAGACTGATATTATTATTGAAGTTGTTACGTTTATCTACTTTCAGAATACCGTTGTCAAGATTCATTGCAGCCGCTACATAGTAACGGGCCACTTTTCCACCTCCGCTGATATTCATATTAATACGCTGGTTGGAAGTAAAATCCTTAAATAGCATATTTTTCCAGTCCACCGCTGGATACACATAAGGATTCAAACGCCGTTCTGTATTAGCAATTTTCTCGTTAGTATAGGGCAACACCCCTTTGGGGTCACGAGTAGAAACAGCTTCATTATGTAATCGCATATAGGTAATCGGATCTGCCATTTCTACTTCATCTGCAGCAGAAGAAAATGAATTCTCAAAACGAATGGAAAGCTTGGCCTTCCCTTCAGAACCTTCTTTCGTCGTTACCAAAATAACACCATTAGCACCGCGCGCACCATAAAGCGCTGTGGCGTTGGCATCTTTCATAATAGAAAAGCTTGCGATATCATCCGTATTTAAGCGGGACAAGTCTTCACTGGTAAGCTCAATACCATCAATAAGAATAAGAGGGTTGGCTTTACCCGTACCAAAAGTTGTTACACCACGAACAAAAAAGTCGGCATTATCCTGCCCAGGTTCACCGCTACGTTGATAAGAAATGATCCCCGACATTCTACCCGCTAGAGCCGTTGTTAAATTACTGGATGGAACTTTTAATTCAGCAGGTTTAATTGTAGAAACCGAAGCAATCACACTTTCCTTTTTTTGTTTGGCAAATGCAACTACAGTCACCTCATCCAATTCGCTAGCCTGGTTTTTAAGTGTTATTACCTGATTATTTTTACCTTTAACAGTAATAATCTGGTTTACCATACCAAGATAAGAAATTTCCAGCTTATCATTCTCCGAGACTTCAATAGAGAATGATCCGTCGATGTCTGTTGTGACGCCACGGGGTGAGCCTACAATTTTAATCGTTGCACCCGGCAAAGTTTCTCCATCTTCTCCAAGAACCTTCCCCGTAAATTTACGCTTAGACTGTAGCAATTCCATACTACTGTCCAATCCTAGGAAGTCCGCAAAAACGAGTTGTGGAGATGAACATAAAAGCAGAACACCTAGCCCTGCAGCCTTAAGAAGGCTTTTTCTTCGGAATCCAACGAGATTCCCTGAAGAGTGTTGTTCATTTTTCATACATAAAAAATTAAGTTTAACAAATAAAAATACGAACATATCTATCGTATACTATTAGTCTCATTTTCTATTTCTAAATAGACATTAACATTTATCATCAGTTTTATCAAACTATGCTGACCCATCCTGTTTTACCTATAAAAAAAAACTTCAAGTAACTAGGTTCTCTTAGAACTTGGTTAAATAAAGTAATAAGTGGTCTCAATATCCCTCCCAAAGGTCGTTTTTTTAAATTAATAGGAAACAATCACCTATGTGTGGCAAACTGGTAGATAAAACAATCATGCTACACGGACAAATACCGTCTATAAATCGCAACAAAATCTTTTACCTAAATCAAACATAAAAAACACCGAGGATAGCAATAACACTTATTAAAATAATTAATATAAATAATGGATAAATATATTGCACATTCAGTTTTTATTCTTATATTTGCCGCATAATACAAACAAATATCATAATATAAGTTAACCGATTAGTTATAGCAACAAAGAAACATACCAAGTTCTAAGAGAACTTACCATATATATTTTGTAATTATAGTATACTCCACAAAGAGTCATTTCCCCCAATAGAAACATATTAAAAATTTTGAAGGAACGAGCATAAATACTCTACCGCATTATAGAAGAATCAAAATCTGTAATGAGCTGGTAGGTAAATAGAGTACTAGACTTTGAGATTACCTAAAGTAATTAAACGAATCTTAGATAACTCATATATAAAGAGTGGCATAATATGCCCCAAAACGAGAATCAATCTGAACTTCATAGTCCAACTAATATAAAACACTACTGAGAAAGGACAAAAGTTTATTGATGCTTATCCTGTACACTAGGTAATCTTCAACTTCTTGAATGGAACACTCTGACATGCCAAGCGGTACTATTTGACAACAGGTAAGAAAAATAAAGATGCATTGGAACTATCAGTTACCCAAAGAACATGAAGGACGCTTCTAGAAATTATAATAACCACAGCAAATCTTTCCAGACTTAAAGATAAGTAATATATGATACGATCATTAATCATTCTAATGGACTGGAGCATACGTGCAATATTTACAAAATAATAGATGCAAGTTGAACTTGCTAAACTTGAATAGAAATAATATAAGATTATATCAAACCTGATAATCAGTTTTTTTAATACAAGATTACTCCTGCCATACCTGCCAGGCAGATCAGCAGAATAGGATGCAAATCCCATTTCCATGTAATAAAGAAAGCTGCCGCAAAGATTCCTATACTTTTATAATCAATAAAGTTCTCTCTGTTCATCATCAATAAGGCAGCCAGAAGCAATCAATGCCACCGACATAGGGAGCAAGCCGGACATCGCTGCTTTAATATATTTATTATCCTTGCACTTCCTTGAAAAAATAAGAGATCAGTAAAACCAATATGAAGGAAGGCAAACAAACTGCCACAGTAGCAAGCACGGCCCCATACACTTTGTGTCACTGCATAACCTACATAAGTAGCGCTGTTAATGCCAATAGGTCCCGGAGTCATTTGAGAAATCGCCACTACATCCGTAAATTGCTGGGGAGTCAGCCAGTGGTGGAGATCTACAATTTCATGCTGGATAAGTGAAAGCATTGCATAACCACCTCCGAAACCAAACGTACCTATTTTCAGATACACCCAAAGTAACTGCAAATATATCATACCTTTATATCTTTAATCTTATCTTTCAACCATAGCGTATATACCAACCCTCCGGCAATTCCCGCCAGTACCACATAAATAGGAGAAAGCCCGAATTGCCAGATCAAGACAGTAGCAATCACAGGGGCTACCAGTTGCACATACTTCAATTTCAAAGCTCTGACCGCAGATATACAGGGAAACAGAATCAACGCTACTACTGCCGGACGTATCCCATTAAAAATACGAATCATTACCTCATTATCCTGAAAACGGGCAAAGAACATGGCAATCAGCATCATTATAACAAAAGAAGGCAGAATAGTCGCCAATGCACATACCAGACTTCCGCTTACTTTATGAAGTTTATACCCCACGAAAATGGAAATATTTACTGCAAAAACACCGGGGAGTGATTGAGTCAAAGCAAACATCTCCATAAATTCTTCCTTGCTCATCCAGTTTTTCTTTACTATTTCACGTTCTATCAAAGGAATCATGGCATAGCCTCCGCCAATAGTAAACATACCAATTTTTGCGAACGTATAAAAGAGTTTTAAATAAGTAATAATCATTTCTTTGTCAGCGTTTTATCGGATATAATTCAGATTAACAAAGATACGGAATTACCTTCATATTAACAAAAAAAGGCGGCTCCTTTCGGAACCGCCCAGTTTTGCATTACATATCTATGTTCGATTAGAGCTTCGGACCAGCAGCAACTAAAGCCTTACCAGCTTCGTTACCTGTAAACTTAGCGAAGTTCTTGATGAAACGTCCAGCCAAATCTTTTGCTTTTTCTTCCCATTGGCAAGCACATTCGTAAGTGTCGCGTGGGTCAAGGATCTTAGGATCAACGCCCGGAAGTTCTGTAGGAACAACAAAGTCGAAGTAAGGCATAACCTTAGTAGGAGCTTTGTCGATAGAACCGTCAAGGATAGCGTCGATGATACCACGAGTATCTTTGATAGAAATACGTTTGCCGGTACCATTCCAACCAGTGTTAACCAAGTATGCTTTAGCACCAGTTTTTTCCATTTTCTTCACCAGTTCTTCACCGTATTTAGTTGGGTGCAGTGACAAGAAAGCAGCACCGAAACAAGCCGAGAATGTCGGAGTCGGTTCAGTGATACCACGTTCTGTACCAGCCAATTTAGCTGTGAAACCAGACAAGAAGTAATATTTAGTTTGTTCTGCGTTCAGGATAGATACCGGAGGTAATACACCGAATGCGTCAGCTGACAAGAAGATAACTTGTTTAGCGTGAGGACCTTTAGACACCGGTTTAACGATGTTTTCGATGTGGTAGATAGGATAAGAAACACGAGTGTTTTCAGTTACTGACTTGTCAGCAAAGTTGATTTCGCCTTCAGCGTTAACTGTACAGTTTTCCAACAAAGCATCGCGTTTGATTGCATTCCAGATGTCTGGTTCGCTTTCTTTATCCAAGTTGATAACTTTAGCGTAGCAACCACCTTCGAAGTTGAATACACCTTCGTCATCCCATCCGTGTTCATCATCACCGATCAACAGACGTTTCGGGTCAGTAGACAAAGTTGTCTTACCTGTACCTGACAAACCGAAGAAGATAGCTGAGCTCTTGCCTTCTTTATCTGTGTTAGCAGAGCAGTGCATAGAAGCCATACCGTTCAAAGGCAACAAGTAGTTCATGTAAGAGAACATACCTTTCTTCATTTCACCACCATACCAAGTATTCAGGATAACCTGGATCTTTTCTGTCAAGTTGAATACAACTGCTGTTTCTGAGTTCAAGCCCAGTTCTTTGTAGTTTTCAACTTTAGCTTTAGAAGCATTCATGATAACGAAATCAGGTTCACCGAAGTTAGCCAGTTCTTCAGCTGTCGGACGGATGAACATGTTTGTTACGAAGTGAGCCTGCCATGCTACTTCCATGATGAAGCGCAGTTTCAAGCGAGAGTTTTCGTTAGCACCACAGAAAGCGTCAACAACGAACAGTCTTTTGTTAGAAAGTTCTTTAGTTGCCAAATCTTTCACAGCTGCCCAACATTTAGCGTCAACTGGTTTGTTGTCGTTTTGTATTCTTCAGAAGTCCACCATACTGTATTTTCGCTGGTTTCGTCTTTTACGAAGAATTTATCTTTAGGAGAACGTCCTGTATAAACGCCAGTCATTACGTTTACAGCGCCCATGTTAGTTACCTGGCCTTTTCAAAACCTTCCAAACCTGGTTTTGTTTCTTCAGCGAACAAAACGTCATAAGACGGATTGTGCACAATCTCGGTCACACCTGTGATACCGTACTTGCTTAAATCTAAATTTGCCATTTTTTTTGAATTAATTTAAATTGGTATTTTGTTTTATTATCTCTTTTCACCTAAACATGAGGAGCTTTGGATACCTCCTTGTAAATCCGGGTACAAAAGTAATACTTTCTTTGAAAAGGAAGAAGGGATTAGAGAAATTTTTCCCTAATTGAATCTCTTTTATAAATTCCTAACAATATCTGCAAACTGAATATTGCAATTTGAAAGATTATCGTTTACTTTGCAAGCCAGTATGTTGTCAATACGATGAAAATGAGATTAAATTATGATTAAACTATAATATGAAAGTAATTGATTTTAGCCAAACAAATTCGATTCTAAACCAGTACATATCCGAAATCAGAAATGTAGAAGTTCAGAACGACCGCCTGCGTTTCCGCCGTAATATTGAACGGATCGGAGAAATCATGGCCTACGAAATGAGCAAAGAGTTCCGATACTCTGTAAAAAACATCCAGACACCACTGGGCATTGCTCCCGTCAGCACACCGGACAACCAGCTTGTCATCAGCACCATTCTCCGCGCCGGCCTTCCTTTTCACCAAGGCTTCCTAAGCTATTTCGACGGAGCAGAAAATGCATTTGTGTCCGCCTATCGAAAATATAAAGATACCCTGAAATTTGATATACATATAGAATATATCGCATCTCCGCGTATTGACGACAAAACGCTGATTATCACCGATCCGATGCTGGCTACAGGCGGCAGTATGGAACTGAGTTATCAGGCCATGCTTACCAAAGGGCATCCCGCCGAAATTCACGTAGCTTCGATCATTGCCAGCCAACATGCAATCGATCATATCAAGAGCGTATTTCCCGAAGACAAAACAACCATTTGGTGTGCTGCCATCGATCCTGAAATCAATGAACATTCCTATATTGTACCGGGGCTGGGCGACGCAGGCGATCTGGCTTATGGAGAAAAAGAGTAATTTCGATTAAAGATTCCTTCGATATTGCTGCGGCGACATCCCCATTTGCTTCTTGAAGAATGTGCCAAAATAAGAAGCATTGGGGAAGCCGAATTCATTGGAAATCTCCTGAATATTTTTTTGCGTATTCTTCAACAAAGAGATACACTTACGGATAATCGCCTTGAATACAAGTTCCTGCACCGTATACCCACAGATGCTTTTGGAAAGAGCCGAAAGGTATTTCGGAGACAAACAGAGTTTATCCGCATAGAATTCCACACTCCTTTCCTGCATATAATATTGCTCTATCAACTGGATGAGACGGACAAATATCTCATTTTTCCGCCCGCCCGTTTCCTGTCCGGCACTAATCAATTTACGGTTATAGACCGAACAAATACGATAGGTCAGTGCCAGCAGAAGGAGTTTCTGCTCATAAAGGCTAAACACACTCTCCTCCATTTCCAGCACACTGTCTATCAAAGACATATACTTCATAATCTCATCTTCCTCGCCGGTATTCCATACACAAGAGAGTTCCGGAGTAAGTTTCGAATACATATACATGGAAACCACGGAGTTGCCGATAATGTCACGTATCGGTTCTATCTGATAGGCAAGAATAAGAATTTCCACATCTTCGGTCTCCTGAAGCACTTGAACCCAAGATTCCTCATGAATAAACAAGGTCTCACCCGCCTTGGCAGAAGCGCACTTATTATCAAGAGAAAACTGGAAACTACCTTGCCGGCAGACAATCAAACCAAGCCCCTGCATCAGAAAAGGTTCTTTTAAAGAAGATGGAAAACAACTGAGCACACCTCCCGAACTGCATATATTCTTCCCGCTTTTCAGATCGCGGTCAAGCTGTAATAAACGTTCCTGCTGAGTATCCATAACACTGACTCACTGATAAATTACTATTGAAAAACGATACTAAGTTAGCAATTTTCGTTTGGGATAAGGCACTACGAGCACAAAAATCATACAAATAACGCCTGCATAAATAGTCCACCCTGCCATTTCTTTCACAGCAGAGAGCGTAGCCTGCACCTGTATCCGCCCCTTGACGGACATGGCAGCCATGTTATGCGCTTCCGTTTCACTCTTTCCCTGATATTGCATTCCCTGCACGGTATTGGCATACGAAGCAGAAGCTTCGGGGTTTACCAGATCAACATTTTGTGCATAACGGGTAATATAATGTTGCTGGCGCTCCTGCAGTACATTTGAATAAATAGCCCTCCGATACCCGGTCCCAGTACCATACGGACGGTAAGCATGATGCAAATCCAGGTCGAAAGATATTTGAAAGGCATCCGCTGATTGGCATATGCTGCCGTCAATGCATATAAAATCATCATTCCGATGGTACGAATAATTACGGGATACTTCATTCGTTCGTAAAGTCCGGCTGTCTGCACTTCGAAGTACATGAATCCTGCCGACAATGCCAGAAAGAAAAAGCCAAGAGCAAAAGATATTTCAGATGCACCTTTAGACCCTACAATGGAAATCAAGGCACCGATAAAATAACCGACCATACACCAGTTTGCCAGCGATGCATTCTGCAAATTATCCAGGTGCATCCCGACTCCTGCATACACATTGACAAACATCGCGCTGGAATTGATGATCATCAGCAATAAATAAAGCAAAGCCCCCATACGAATGGTACGCAGCCTCAACGCCCCCAAAATAAAGTAGGAAGACCGCCGGGTAACATCCATATAAAGAAAAACCGGCAAAGGATACTGATCGCCGTTGCCCAGCAAATAGATGGATCATCATACCAATCCAGCACCTTGCCATAAACCAGCACATAAGTGATGCACGTCAATGATATACAAAATGCGGTCACATTGCCGAATTTGCGGAAGTTGATAGGAAACGTCCGGCAAAACCATGATTAGGCATCGTAATAAACAGTATCAGAATGGACAGCAGCAGAATACCCATCATAAAATAATATACATATTTCCATTCGTATTCGAAAGCCAGCCAAGCCGTTAGCGCCGTACCCATTTGCCCCAGGATCATAAAAACAGATAAACTACCGGCTGGCTGACACATTTTCGATATCCAGTTTATTCCATCCCGTCGCGTCTTCGGTTCCATGCCGGAGTAATATTACGCGTTGCCTCCATGCCAAAAGCATATTTGATCAGCGTAAACAGATTGACCATCATCAGTACCATACGCAGGAACCCTGTCAGCAGGCTGCAGAGTGCCAGCAAAGATACTGTCGGTTTTGGCACATACATAGCTGAATACATACATCAGTGCAAAACCTGCGATACACATCAGTTTCTCCCGTCGTATACAAACCAGTTCATACAAGAAGGGAGCAAATGCCGCCATACCGATGGAAGTCACAAATTGGCAAACTGAATATGCTCGGAAATAATACCCAAGCCGCTCATCATCTCGGTACTGTTCACGGAGTATACCCGCCCACCGAAAGAATCGGCAGGAAAAGAACAGCAGAATAATAATACCTATCGGTTTGGGCCCAATTGTAAAAGGATAATTTCTAGGACACGAAGGCATGGCTATCAGAGTTTAGCTTTACTACTACCATCATACCCGCCGCCAGCTTATCATTATCTTCCTTCGATAAATCCGTAAAATCAATACGGACAGGGATACGCTGCTGTATTTTCACAAAGTTTCCGGCAGAATTGTCAGTCGGCACCAACGAATATTTAGAACCTGTCGCTCCGGAAATAGCAGTCACTTTGCCTGTAAACTCTTTCTTACTGATAGCATCTACCGTGATAGCCACCTTCTGCCCGATGCGGAGATTCTCTATCTGCGTTTCTTTATAATTAGCAATAATCCATTTTGTGTATCGGGCAAAATATATGTAATGCATTGCCCTGCTGTAATGAACTGCCCTTCTTCCAGAGAACGTCTGCCTAACTTGCCATCGCAAGGAGCCAGTACAACCGTATACGAAATATTCAGCCGTGCCATTTCAAGCGCAGCCATAGCACGCTGGATGGCAGCTTCCGTATTCTCACGACGGTGAGATACTTCATTCACTCCCGAAAGAGCCGCCTCCCGCTGGCGCCTGGTTGCTTCCAGTTTCTTAAAGGTAGCTTCATACTCTGTTGTAATCTGTTCCAACTGGATAGGTGTCGCCGCATTTCGTTTGACCAAATTTTCATACCGCTGACGGTCTTTCTCCAGTTTTGCTAGCCGGATTTCTATTTCAGCTATAGACGCATCATACACAGATGCAGTCGTTTGTGTAGTCTGCAAGGTAGCATTTATCACAGTGGCGCCTGCCTGCGCATCCTTCAATGCAGCCTCAGCTTCCATCACCCGGATTTTATATTCGCGGTCGTCCAGCACCAGCAAGGTATCACCTTTGCGTACCTGCTGATGTTCCGTAAAATAAATCTTATTAATATAGCCCGATGCACGCAGATTGACAGGCGACACATATTGCTCTATCTGCGCATCATTACTGGTTTCCGTCTGCTTATAGCCCAGAAAGAGAAAAACAATTTCAATTACTCCCCAAACAATCACAGCAACTCCAAACAGACTTACTATAATCTGCCAGCGGCGTAATTTTCTCATTTTCTTAGCTTTCTCCTGATGCGTACTGGAGACTGTATTATTTTCCATTGTTTCCATATGAATGATTCAATTAGTTATCTGTTATTTGAACAAGGATGAGATCTGTCCGGTTAGTTTCAGTAACATCAGGTTGGTCACCCGATAATTATAATGTGCACTAATGTAGTTGTTCTGTGCCTCGCTCATCCGCATTTCATCCTGCAGAACTTCAGTCATTGAAGTGATTCCTTCCCGATAGCGGTCGGTAGTAACCGTATACACTTCTTCGGCAAGCAGATAATTGTCTTTCTGTTTTTTAAAGTTCCGCTGGTTATTCATCAAGTCATTTACAGCATTCAAATACTGTGTTTGCAGATTCTTTTGTGTATCCAACCGTGAAAGCTTCATGGTTTCAATATCGATCATTGCTTTCCGAATCTTATACTTCTTATCCAAGCCATCAAAAATAGGAATACGCAAAGTCAGTCCCACTCCATAAGAACGGAACCAATGATTGGACGGCCCGGAATGAAACCAATGATAAGCCTCATCAGTATAAGCGGCAAACCTCCAGTTTCCCGTCAGATTGAGAGAAGGAATATAGCCATTACTTATCAATCGTTTCTGTCGCTCTGCCAGCTGCACCTGCGATTGGAGCAACTGAAGCTCATAGAGGTTTTCCGACAGTCCGGTCAAAGCAACCGTAGCGATACTATCCGTATTGACCGGCAACAGGCCGATTTCTTTTTCTGCCGGATAATCCATGATGTACTTCAGCATATTAAGCTGCTGCGTCATCATCGCCTGCGCATTGTCATACTGTACTTTCAGATTTTCCAGATTGATATTCACCCGCTTCAAGTCAACTTCCATTGCCATTCCATTATCAAAGAAAGCCTGTGTGATATCTCTCAGTTCTTCCAATCGGGTGATATTGGCTTTTATCAATGCAATCTGTTCCGCAGTGACCTGTCCCAAATAGTACATTTTACTGATCTGCAAGATCAGATCTTCCCGTGCCTTTTCATACGAAAGCCGGCTCATCTCATCCACAATCTCTGCTATGGAAATCGAAGTATAGAGAGTCTGATTATAAAGCGGCATCTGCAATTCTACCCCGGCATTGGCACCATATTGCAGCGTTCGGGTGATATTATAAGGTACTCCATAGGAAGAGCCGTCAGTTACTGAGACAGGCGGATCGATATTATCATTAAAGTTAGCAAAGCCATTGATTTGCGGCAACAACTTCAACCGATTCTCCGAAATGCCATACTTACTTTTCTGCATCGCTTTTCGTTTGCCCTGTAAAGAGAGATTGTTCTCAATCCCCATACGAAGGCAGTTCTCCAGAGTCAGAATATTCTGTGCGCCTCCATGAATGGCAGGGAGGCAAAAAAAGGTAAAAATGAACAATAGTCTTTTCATAATAATCGTTCTATATTCAGGCACAAATTTAATGGCTTGCGACAAAATGAGACTATCCATATATCGACTGTTTATGTTCATATTTTCCTTTTTCAGTCCGACATGGATACTTACACCATCACTACAGAATAGTGACACCATATTTAATAGACAAAACTCCGTCCTTTGTCGATTTCATTTTCATCTGTTTCAAGAACCAGTTAACTTTGGGATATTAAATCAATTAACAAAGAGAAAAGATGAAAAGAAACATGAAACTGATAGGGCTTGCAGCCTGCCTGATAAGTTGCACCAGTCTGGCTGTTGCACAAGAAAATCCTGAACCACAGGAAAGACAGCAACATGAACAACGCCTCCCACGCGAAGTCCTTAATCCGGAAAAGATAGCGACTCAGATGACTGATCAAATGCAGGAATCACTTCAACTGACAGAAAAACAATATAAGAAAATCTATAAACTGAATCTGAAAGAACAGAAAGAACATTTCAAAGCGATGCAGAACTCCGGCGAACAACGTCCGCCAATGGGAGGTCCGGGAATGAGAGGCGGCCGCCCGCCGATGGGTGGCGGCGAACCTCCAATGATGGGCGAAGGAGGTTTCCCCGGCGGTATGGGAGAACGTCCTATGATGAACAAAGAACAGGACTCTGCAGATGCACAAAAGAAAGCTGCAGAAACGAAAGAGAAAAAGATAAAAAAGATTCTGACCACGGAACAATACGAAAAGTGGCAAGCTCAACAAGCATCTGCCCGACAAAAGCATTCTCTCAAATAGATTTCTAACTATTTAAATATATAACAGCAAAACAGCGTTTGTTTTTCATAATTTTTTAGTGAATGCATAAGCGGCTCTCTTCGGGATGAAGGGAGCCGCTTCATTTCAACCATCTGACTACATTCTATCAGACAGCTAAAAAAAGTTATTCCCCGTTTATCCTTTGCTCATTCGACTTCTCCAGAAATTCGCCCGGCTTCATCCCGAATTGTTTCTGAAAGCACTTTGCAAAATAAGAAGGATTATTAAATCCCACCATATAGCTTATTTCACTAATACGATATTGATTCTCGGTCAATAATACCGCCGCCTTCTTCAATCTGACTAACTGTATCAATTCATTCGGAGTGATATTTGCCAAAGACTTAATCTTGGCAAACAATCCGGAACGGCTAATACATAACTGCTCAGCCAGATAATCTACAGACAGTTCGGGATTCGAGAAATTCTGCTCGATGATTTCATTCATCTTTGTAAGAAACTTCTCATCGGAAGAATTTCCTGCAATACTATTAAGCGGCATTAATGGCATTTCTGAGAATTTCTGCCGCAACAGTTTCCTCAGATCAACAATATTTTTAATGCAAGCCTCCAGATATTGTAAAGAAAAGGGCTTTCAATAAACGCATCGGCTCCGCAATTCATACCTTCGATTTTAGAATTAACATCCGTCTTTGCTGTTAATAAAATAAAAGGAATGTGGCTCATCGTCTGATTGGAGCGCACTGCTCTGCACAATTCTCCTCCATTCATGCGTGGCATCATCCAGTCACTGACAATCAAAGTTACATCATTCTCTTTCAATATTTCCATAGCTTGCCCTCCATCTTCGGCAGTCAGGATATTGTATTGGTCAGAGAAACTGTTTGAGAGGAAAGATAGCATCTCCTTATTGTCATCTACAATCAGCATCACCGATTTATGCCTTGCTGCCTCAACGGGCAGAGCGTCTGATAGAATATCTTTTGGGAGAACTGTGTCAGCATTCTCTGCACTACTGTCTTGTTCACCTATTTCAGCACATTCTATAGGTAAAATCACTACGAAAGAAGAGCCTTTACCTACCACAGACTGCACTTCAATGTTACCCTTATGAGCATCGACAATGCTTTTCACAATGCTTAGTCCCAGCCCTGTACCCGGCTTATTATCCACCGCCTGATAGAAGGGTTTAAATATCTTCTCCTGATCTTCTTGGCTGATTCCCATACCATTATCTGTAACTTTAATGGTAAATGTACATGATTCTTGATTTACCATACACGACAGGACCACTTCATTCTTTGTATATTTGCTTGCATTTGTCAGTAAGTTACTGATTACTTTGGTGATTGCCTCAGGGTCGATGACTGCTACGAAATCCTCATTCGGATAATTCACCTTCAATTGCCCGCCTTGTTGAACAATTGTCGGTTCAAAACGTTCGCTTACCGCTTTCAGCAGCTGATAAACAGAATAAGGAACGCATCTGATACGAATCCCCTCACGTTCTACTTTTCGAAAATCGAGTAGTTGATTTACCAGAACAAGCAGCCGTTGACTATTGCGGTCGATAATATTCAAATCATCTCGCACAGTATCGGGCAATACAAACGTAGATCTGCGAATCTTCTCCAACGGTCCGATAATTAGTGAGACAGGTGTACGTATTTCATGAGCTATCATCGTAAAGAACTTGATTTTAGCTTCATGCATCTCTTTCTCTTTATTTTCTGTCAATTTATTCATGGCGGCAACATGCTTCTTCTCGGTCCGCTTCAACATAAAACGAATAAAATAGCCTAAAGCCACACACAAAAGGATGAAATAGAGAATCTTGAAAGCAGTCGTCCAGTAGAAAGGCGGATAGATCACGACTTTCAGACTTACCCCCTGATCGTTCCACAATCCGTCATTATTGGATGCTTTTACTCTGAACAGATAGGTTCCTGCTGGAAGATTCGTATAGGTAGCCTTGTTCTGTGCGCCTACATAATTCCAGTCTTTATCAAATCCGTCGAGCTTATACGCATACTGATTCTTCTCCGGCGTGCAATAACTCAAAGCAGCGTAGCGCAGACTAAAAACATTGTCTTTATAAGATAGCTTCAACTCATCAAGGCAGTCCAAAGAACGGGGCAACCATTTGTCTCCTACGGATATTTCTTTATTAAAAATCTCCAGTCCCGTGATGACCACCGATGGAATCTGCTCGTTAGAATGAATCTGAAAAGGATAAAAGGCATTGAACCCATTCACCGAACCGACGTAAATCTTTCCATTCGAAGTCTTCATTCCTGCATTGGGCATGAACTGGTCGCTTTGCAAACCATCGCTTTTCATGAATACCTGATAGTTCTCTCCCGGAATATAACGTACCAAGCCCTTCGTCGTAGTCATCCACAACGTGCGCTCGTCTTCGATGATACAGCAAATATTGTGGCTTGGTATGTCCAGCGCTATCGGATCGAACTGATCTTTTTCAACATCATACCGGCAAAGTCCATCCATAGTGCCGACCCATATCTGTCCGTTCCGATCTACCAAAACGCAATTTACTTGATCGCTGATCAATGCTCCGGTCTGCTTGCTATGCTGATAATTTTTCCAACTATCCGTCTGTGGGTCGTACTTAAACAATCCCCGTCCTTGTGTAGCGAACCAAAGGTTACCTTTCGTATCCTGATCAATATCTATCGTTAACCCTCCCAGTTGCTTTACACGGATAAAGTTGTCTTCTTCACGATTATAGAGATTGATCCCCGACATGGTAGCTACCCAAATACGTTGCTCGCGATCTTTGAATATGGCGTATGAACTGCTACCGTCCAGAGATTTCGGATCACCTTGATAAGACGTATATTGTTTAAATACTCCGGTACGGACATTCAATACATTTACTCCTCCGGTATAGGTTCCTATCCATAAATTGTCACCATCCATACAAAGAGCATGCACGTTGTGATAAGACAGACTATTTCTTCCTTCTTGGGGCATATAATGAATGAAGCGGTTATCGGCTGTTGATAAACAAGTTAAGCCTCCGTCATCTGAGGCAATCCATATATTGCCATTGGTATCTTCGCAGAAGTGACTGATAATGCTTCCTTTTACTGAATTGAAAAACGGGATTGAGAGTAACTTTCAAATTGTCCGGTATTGGGGGATATGTAGTTGACACCTCCGTAGTAAGTGCCGATCCATACACCGCCCTCGCGATCCTTCATAATAGGATATACGAAACGGTTGGAAAGAGAAGAAGGATTCACCTCGTCGTAAGAGTAGAGTTTGTGCTCACCGGTGGAGGTATTAAAACTGCTCAATCCGTCGTCAGATCCTATGAGAAGTTGGTGAGGAGCATATTGCATGATAGAATGGATGTGCATGATTCCTTCTTTTTCGGAAGGATGGAGGTAGATAGTCACCTGTCCGCTATATCGGTCAATCTTTTGCAGCCCATCTCCCCAAGTACCCAGCCACAAATTATGTTCCGTATCTTCAAAAGCCACAATGGAAGGAGATTTGTATCGTTTCTCCTCATATTTTAGTTCAAATGGTTCAAACTTGTTTTCCGCTTTGTTTAGTTTGTAGATATACCGATCTCCTTGATTCGTCACCGCCCATACCCAATTTTCATTATCAATGCATAGTCCGGGCACAAAGCCTACACAGGCAGTAAACTCATATTGTTCCAATTTGTCCATCTGCCGATTGTACTTAAAGACCCTTGCCCGCTAGTGGCAAGCCATAGGTTATCCTCTTTGTCCTTCTTGATATCATTGACGGCAGTCGTAATCTGTTTACCTTTCGATGTCTGCTTTTCAAAGAAAGAAAAGTATTAGTGTCGTAAGCATAAAGATATAAACCCTCGCCTGTGCCTACCCACAGTTCATCTTCTCCTTCGTACAAAGCGGAAATATAGTTGCATCCCAGACCGTGGGTTGTCTGAGTAGTATATTGGTAGATCTTTACCCCGTACCGTCGTAGCGATTCAGTCCCTCGTCCGTGCCAAACCATACATATCCTCGTTTATCTTGCAGGATGGCCCGCACGGTGTTAGAAGACAAACCGTCTGCTGCCGTGAAGCGACGAAAATTGAAATCTTTATTTCCTGCAAACACAGAGGAGGAAACAAAATAAGAAACCAATAAAAGGAATATAATAAGCCTTTCATAGTACTTCCAGCTATAGTTTATTAAATGAATTGCAAGATTACTATTTTTCCAGAAAACAAGCTAAATTAAACAGCAGAAAGTTTCATCCGGCACTCAATTACCTTACCACTCTAGCCCGCTGGCGGAAGTAATATACTATCTCTACACTGTAATACTCTAATCAGTTTGATGGCAAATTTACTACTTACCGCTGATGGTTTTAGTTCCTGTTGCTTATAAATCTTAGTGCATCAAGAATCAAATCTTAGAGAAAAGATAACAGATGATCCTTCAACAGCTTCGTACCTTTCAGCTTTATACGATAAGGCCATTGCGCATCCTCATGCTTATCTTGAGGATTCATCCAATGTTTCGTCGGAGCACCCATCACTACCAGCCACAAATGAGCTAGTTTCTGTTTCTTAGAGTCACAAAACGTATCTTATCCTTTTCGTCTCTGCTCATATCTCCATAAATGGACTTTCCGTCTTCCGTTACTCCCACAAATCCGTATCGCCAACCGGCTTTCTCCACATTGAAGAGATGATATTCTTCTCCATTCCTTTCTCCTCTGAATTCCACCTCAACCTCTTTCCCCGCTTCGGGAACAACTAAGGGTATCGCATTATACCCATAATTCTCCGGACAATTCTCAGGCGCCACCTTGTGCCAACCGGAGGTTTCATCTATCAGCTTACAAGTATGCCAATTAGCATACAGACGAGTTTCTTTCCACACCCGTTCAAAATCCCAATTTATAAAATGTCGGCAGGCATCAAACATCTCATCACAAAACTGTGTCTGGTCCAATCCTGTCAGTCGTTTGTAAGTCATTACCGGGTCTTCACCGCGTTTTCCTTGTCGGAAGAGCTCTGCGATAAAAGGTAAGCCATGCTTCGTTCCCCAATATTCGAGCACATATGGAGAATGGTAAATGTTCTTCAGGTGCAGATACGCTTTATGCGTCAGTGTCATGAAGGCTTCCCAATGATACTTTTCATCCGTGATCCAATCGGGGTTTACTTGCCAAAGCATCCATTGCGAAGCCATCTCGAAAAATCCGCTACCTCCCCAAGCTTCCCCCTCTCCATCACAAGAGATCTGTGCCTGAAAGCTGTGTCCCAATTCATGAGCAATACAATTCAGCTTTTTATCCTGTATCCGGTTGGGAGCTATCCATAGTGCACCTATCTGTTGGTCGTAATCGCCTCCGTAGGCAGTGCCTTCCAATGAGTAATTCAGCATTACCATCATCCGGTACTTCTCACTCTTCGAACCCGGCTTAACGAATTTCAATGTATCACGGAAATAAACATAAAATGTTTCCAACTTATGCAACAAGTTCGGTAGATCGACCTTCATCGAATGCCCCTCCAATGGAGGAGGTGATGATAAATCGTTTCCAAAACCTTTTTCCCAGAATACAGCAAAGTTCTCACTATGCGCCATTCGATGGTAGCTCCATTTACTATCCGGATTCTGCAAATCCATTTGTTGCAGGTCTTTGGGGATGTAGATGGCTTTACCGGTGGGCAAAGGAACATTTTGGGCTGTTAGGATACCACTCATTAATATACTTAATACAAATAAAAATTGTTTCATTATTATGATAGTTATTACTAAAAACCTATTTACCAACAATCACTTCGGAAAGGAGAGGCTGGAAGCCCGCTTCGATTATATAAATTAGCACCTCGAGGATTCATTGAGAACGCATAGCGCACAGCAATTGGTTTATTGACAAACGGTGAAGATACTATCACACTGTTTCCTTCAATCTTTGCATCAGCCCAATACCACACTTTGTCTTCTCCAGCTATAACAAACCCTTGCAGTTTACCTATCTTATCTTCCTCCACTTCTTTTTTTCCTTCTTTTCTGCCAATCATCAATCCATCCTCGGAATAATTAAAATTAACCCGAATTCTATCTTCTTCTAAAGTTATAGTTTTATAGAGCGGACCGCTAAAAGATATTTCCTTTCCATAATCATGGGCTAAAGCCCAGAGAGCCAACCTTTCACCCACATCATATTTATTCTTGGGATGTATATCCTCTTCATCACCAATATCATACGTCACGGCAATACCGGTATTCGGTATTTCTGTAACACAAGCCAATTGTGCCGCTCGGCAAAACTGCCAACCTTTTTTCCAATCATTAGGATCATTAACCGGCTTGAGCCAGCTGGATAATTGTACGATATAAAAAGGGAACTCATATCCCCAACCATTTCTCCAAGCAGCTATCATCTCTTTCATTTTTTCGACATAGGTGCGCTCTTCCTCACCATTGTTTTCTCCTTGATACCATAATGCTCCCTTTATTTTGAACTGGTATAATGGAGAAATCATTCCATTGTATAAATGCGAGAACTGCCCTCCTCCGTATTTTGAACCTGGCATAGAAGGATGTAATGGTACATAAGGCATTGATGGAATATCTTCATGTTTCAAGAGTGATTCATTCACAGCTTTCATCCATTCTTTCATCGGTGCTTGAAAAGTAACTAAATCTTTCCGATATTGCTCCATCCAGTTTTCTATTTTCTGATAATATTCACTTAATATCGCATTTCGGAAAAAACTGGATTGTGGCATCCACTTCTCAATATTTGTGCCGCCAATGCTTGATATAAGAATTCCAATAGGTACTCCCATTTCTTTTGAGACTCTTCGGGCAAAATAGAAACCTACGGCAGAACATCCGCCGGCCGAGTACGGCGTACAGATATTCCATGCTAATCTTTCGACATCCATATCAGTTTGTGGACTATCTTTGCAAAGATAGGGAATACGCACAAAGCGAATTGTAGAATAATCCGCTTCTTTGATGGCAACTGAATCGTTACAACTTCCTAGTGCCATTTCCATATTGCTCTGACCACTACAAAGCCAGACATCCCCAATCAATATGTCACGCAGCACGATTTTCGTCTTTCCTTCTACTACTAAACTTTGTCCTATCATACATACTTCCTGAGCCGGCAACTCAACAGACCAATTCCCCTTTATATCAGCAACCGCATGTACTGTCGCGTTCCCAAACGTGACTGTGATTGATTCACCTTGATCAGCAGTGCCAAATATATGAATGGGAAGTTCACGTTGTATAACCATATTGTCTGAAAACAGGCTATGCAACTTGACTGTTGCTGCCGCCTTAATGGCAGGCAGCAACAGAACAATAAATATATAAACTAACCTATTCATCAGCCGTTTTTAGGCATGCGGGTAATTGCAGGAAATTTCACTTTAATTGTCCATTTCCCATCAAGCAATACTCTGAAATTCACGACCAGATTCATGTATCCGCTACGAGTCTCATCGTCATACTTCAAGTAGTTACCCAATATTCTATAGCAATATTGATATTGCTCACCTCCACCCGGGGCAAACGGAAAAGGAGCAAACGGATATTTAAAGATGGCAGATCGCTCGGTGTAATTGGGAGTTTCGAAACATACATCTTCCAATTTGCTACGCTCTGTCCCTCTGTTCACTATTTCCCCGTCTTTCCAGCTAAAAGGATTATCATTCTTGTCACATACTATAAATTCGATTTCATTCTCACCGTCCGGATCATGTTTAAAATCGTAGATTCCGGCAGCTTCTATGGGCCCCCAACTTCCCACTTGCGAATTCCAAGAGTATGCTCCCTCTCCTCCATCCAACATCCAGTAAGGATCGCTTTCTTGGATAGCAGCAACGAAAATATCCTTATAGACTCGAGTTCCTGCAGAGTTGGACATCTCTACTGATATTTTATACTCACCGGAAGGAACCGCAGTAGATGCAGATGAGAAACTTATTTGTCCTCCCGATTCTGATATACGCATCACAGGGGCATTGATAACAGTTATCTTTTTATTAATCGCATCAATCGTTTTATCTGTTTTAAAGTCATACGGCTTTTCCCATACTCTGGTTGCTATTGGGTCGGTTAAAATCGTAGTCATTTGCCCATCGGGGCCCTCTGCTTCTAATAATCTGAATTTTAAAGGGTAGGAGGTTCCATTAATATTAGGTGGAGCTGTGGTAATCTCAATCCCTTTCTGCACAACAAAAGGATTCTGTACATATATTATTTTATCAGAAATGTATCCGTCGGGAATTTCTTCACAGCCTATAAAGGTTGTCATAGAAGAAAGCATTGCCGCAATATACAAGCAACTCACATATTTGCTTTTCATAAGTACTCAGTTTTAATTGTTATTTATATTCATATCTGTTAAAGAACAATGGATGTTCATCCCTTAGCACATGTAAAATACCTGTTTTAGTAATCAAACCGGATGTTTGGCAATAGTTGCTGACATCCTTGTCCTGTAGTGGGACATTGGAGCTTTCATCCAATCCGTTGATTATAAATGTATAGTACAGGTATTTATTAACAGAATTGGGTACATTCTCGGTATAAAGTTTCGTTTTCTTCAAACTGATATTCATATCACACCCCAGCATGCACTTCAGGGTGACAGCCTCACCTGACATTTTCTCCAGATCAGAACGATTCACCTGCTGCTCTACAATATACATTTTTAGCGAATCCTTAAATAAGGGCAAGTCTTTTACCAAATCATCATACGTATACGTAAGTGTTTCATTGCCGGTTTCTTGATGCAACATGTATTCTTTCTGTTTCATATAGTGTTTAATGCTGTAGTTGGTCGGCATGAAAACAGTTACACCTTTCTGATCCAGCAAGTCCAAATATCCGGCTTTCTCAAACAAGTCAAGAGACATTGAGAAGATTCCAAACCGATTTGCTCTCAGATAATCGGTTGTAATGGAATCAACATAAGCACTCGAAAGTTCTCCATCATCATCACCGCATGAAACAAGTACAGGTGATACCATAATTAGCAGTAATATAAATCTTATAAATTTCATGGTTTTCATTTTTTTAGGATGTTAGTTATTGCATTTTGTCAGTCCAATAAGGAGTTTGATGTACATACTGGTTGTCAATAATCAGCGTAGAGTTCACCGGCCATAAGTATCCTTCTTGTGTGTACCGGTTCATTGTGTAGCCATTTCGTCCGGCATACTGCCCGTTGCGTACCCAGTCGTATAGATTATGTCCTTCCAGATAAAGTTCTCTCATTCGCTCTTCGCAAATTTCAGTGCCGAGTTGATCGTCCGGGATGTTATCAGCCACAGTATCTGAGATGCCTGCTCTTTCGTGTATTTTCTTTAAATAAGCTCTTGCCAGATCATATTCTTGCAATTCGTAATGAGCTTCTGCCCGAAGAAGATACATATCACTCAATCTGAACAGAACAAATGTATTATCCATCTCCCAATTCAGCTTGTCTACGTCAAGATATGTAATGCTCGAATACTTTTGGTATACTGGAATTTCTCTTCTCCCCAACGTTCCCAACAGTCGGTTCTTCTTCTATCTCCATTCGCTGTATATTTATCAATTATATCTAAGAATGATTTTTCATATTTAAATACCGATTCATTAATTCTATCCGTATTTATCGGATAACCTAGAAATCTGGAAAAAATAGAATTTTTGAGAACTTTTCACCATCTCCTCTACTATAAGGAAACTCGAAGATAGACTCTATCGACTTGCCACCGCCATTCCAGATTTTCAGATAATTATCCATATTTTGAAGATCATATTTGCTTGACTGTTCAATATCATCTATAGCAGCAATAGCGTCTTTATAATTCTGAGGGTCAATCACAGATTTATTTTTGCGATTCTTCCACATAAGAATATGAGCTCGTAGTGCTTGGACAGCACCTCTATCAGCTTTCGATGCTCGTAGTCCATGTGTATCATTCCATGATAAATAATCGTATGCGTCTTTCAAATCATTTAGGCAGTTAGTAAGAATATTCTCCTCTGTCTCCATTGGTATATCTCTAACCGTTTCCGAAGCGTCAGATACGGAAGTCGTTACGTACGGAACTTCTCCCCATAGACGAACCATAAAGAAATAGACATAAGCACGAACAAAAAGAGCCTCACCAATATATTCATTCTTTTCTGCTATTCCATTCTGCTGATTTTCATCAAATTCATTCCAAGGAATATCCGGAACAGAATTTATAACCACATTTGCCACATTCAACGTTTTATAGTATTGAGACCAATCAGTAAAATAGGTATCGGTAAACGTGTATTGATAATTCCCTTGAGATGGACTTTGGTTTATCTGTGACAAGTTACTCCAAAGACCTGTAGGCTGATCACCATAGGTAAGGACTCTTTCTCCTTCTCCAGTCATTATTACATCTCTAAAAAGCCAATACATTCCATTGGTTCCGGCTGCTACATCCGCTTCTGTTGTCCAAAAGACATTACGCGTAGGAGCATCATTAGGGGTGGTAGTCAAGAAATCATCACATGAGGACAACCCCAGCAGTATACTCATTGCAGACATTATTATTATCTTTTTCATACTTTTCAAATTTAAAAATCAAACATCAGTCCAATTGTAAACTTCCGTGGAAGCCCGTATCCATTACCTGTATAATAACCATCCGGAGATACATTACTTGGGTCAGCCGCAAGTGTATTTTTACTCTTTATAATAGCAACATTTTCTGCAGTCAGAGATAATCTCGCATTATTAATGCCCCATTTCTTCAATTTATCGAGATTATAGGAAAGCATGATGGTATTTAGTTTCAGGTAAGAACCATTTTCAAGAAATAGAGATGATCTTTCAATAAAGTTATTATTGTTCATATATTGGCTGCGAGATGGATAATTCGTATTATCACCGTCTTTCTGCCAAAAGCTGTAACGACTTAAATCAACCATCATACGGCGTGCCACAAAGTCTTCTGCATAATACCAATGTCCATCTGCAGGATTCGCATAGTTGGCTCCCGGTCCGCCGGAGAATCCAACTCCTTCTTCATCTGCCCCATATTGTGCCGAGAGGGGTGCCATTGTTTTGGCAAACTGTGTATTCAGAATATCTCGTCCTAATGTGAACGAAGTCTGAACAAACAAACTCCAAGGTCCGTATGACAAATTTGTGTTCAATCCTCCCACCCATTTCGGATTAGGATCACCAATTGGCTTCTTATCTTTCCAAGAGACATACTGATTGTCTTTATCTACGTCTTCATAATCAGCCCAACCTACTTGTACATATTGCCCACTTTCATTCTTATATTTCAAACCGGTATATGGATCGAAAGGTATCATATCCTCGTTTAAATAGATCCCGTTATACTGAGACAAGCGGAAAGAGTTAATTGGCTGCCCGACCATCAAATATCTATTATCTTCCACTACAGTCTTATTTCCATCAGGAAGCTGCATGATCTGGTTCTTGTTATATGAAATATTTGCATTAATATTCCACTGCCATTTTGAAGTAGCTGGAAGGACACGAGCCACTAAAGCTAGTTCGACACCTGCATTTCTTACAGCTACTGCATTGGTGTAGTATTTCTCATAGCCGGAAGTCTTGGGAAGCATGAAACTATAAAAAATACCATGTTTCTCCTTGTTATAAATATCTGCAATCAAAGTAAAACGTCCATTCAAGAACTCCAGGTCCATTCCCAAGTCCCATTCTTTAGTTTCTTCCCATGTCAACTCCTTTGCGCAATACCATCTGCAAAGTTAGGGATAATCGCTCCACCGCCATCGTATGTTGATGAGGCTGCCATATACCTGTTATGATGTCCATAGAAACCGGAAGGTAAAGAACCCGACTTTCCCCATGATCCTCTAAATTTTAACAAAGAGACAACATCCTTTAGATTATTCATAAATGGTTCTTCTGAAACGAGCCAAAATGCACTAGCAGTGGGAAAGGTTCCCCATCGTTGGTTAGAACCAAATCTAGATGACCCGTCGGTACGGATAGAGGACGAAATACTATAGCGGTCCTTAAAGATATAAGAAGCACGAGCGAAAAATGAAGCAGCTTTCGCCTCTTCTATCCCGGAATAAGCTGTCAGATTATCTTTGCTCACTCCATTTACCACATGAATATAGTCTGAACTTAAATACCTGCCTTCCATACTACTATACTTACTAGTAATTCCCTCGGCAGACTGTCCTAACAGAGCCATGACCGAATGGGCACCGAATATCTTGTTAAACGTAAAATAGTTTTCAATATTCCAAGTAGTCATCTGTCTGCTCTCACTCAAAGCGGAGGACATCCTATCTACATTTGCCGTACTTGGCTCGGATTTATCCAAACGAGAACTTGATTTTACATAAGAGAACTGAGTGTTGAAGGATAAGACTTTTCCTTTCAATATATCATACGAGGCTTGTTCACTCAACCGTATCATATCGTCACTATTGTCATAGATGGCCTGCTCATAAGAGCCCAGCATTCTGTTTCTATCAATGTCTGTCAGTTGAAGAAGGGTAGAAGGCATATTGGATATATCCATCCCAATAGCATTATTAACAGAGTTTCCGCCGGGGACAGGTTCCCTTTGATTGACATTGTATGCGACAGAAGTATTCAGTTCCAATCTGCTACCTACCTTATTCACAAAATTACCGGTAAACGAGAAACGTTCAAATCCTGTTCCAATGATCGTACCTTCCTCCTTATAATATCCACCTCCAATGCGGTAGTTTGCTTTCTCGTCTCCACCGGAAACAGTCAGATTGTAGTCATGCACCACCCCATTCTTGTAAAAGAGATCAAACCAATTGGTTGCATTATTAAACATCGGGTTAATACTATCCGTCAATATCTGAGGAGTAGCCTCCAAATTATTCTCATTGCCATAGATAGCCATTTGATCTAGTTTTGCTCTACGCTCGGCAGCGCCCATATAAATTTTAGGAGTAACGGGCTTTGTCACGATACCAAAGCGACCATTAAAAGAAATACGCGGTTTTCCTTCTTTACCTCTTTTCGTCGTGATAATCAAAACGCCATTTGCCGCTTTAGAACCATAGATAGCTGCTGCTGCCGCATCCTTCAAGAAGTCTAAGGTGAGAATGTCATTCGGATTGATGTTTGACAAGAAATTGGCACTCGAGGCGCTGTATCCTACCACCGATGGGTCAACGGGCACACCGTCCAATACAATCAACGGCGAACTGGTCAGATCGGCACTGCTCACTTCCGTATTACCGCGCACCGTAAATGTATTTCTTCCGCCCGGCTCTCCCGAGAATGTCTGAATATTAACTCCCGGAACTGCCCCCTGTAACATAATATCGATAGATGGAGCAGTAATTCCCTGCAAATCATCTGCCTTTATGCTGGTTACGGCTCCATGCACATTACGTCTGGCTACAGACTGATAACCAATCACTACGGCTTCATCCAGCATCTGAACGTTTTCTTCCATAGTAACTTTTATAAAGTTTTTATCGCCTACGGCTATTTCCTTTTTCTGATAAGAGACAAAAGTGAAGACCAATGTAGCATTCCGATCGGGAACCTGAATAGAAAACTTTCCATCAGCATCAGTAAGCGACCCCACAGAAGTGCCTTTTACCATGACGGCAACAGATGGCAGTGATTCTCCGGTCGCCTTGTCAATAACTACCCGGTTATGGTCAACTTTCCTTGTGTGATGGCTTCCGGTTCCGGACTGGATGCATTTATCGGAATAGCAGCCGATAATTGCGAATGGTACAGAAATGCACCTAGAATTAATAACCTGTAAATGCTTCTCATACTTAAAAGATTTTAATGTTATAGATTAAATTAATTAATTGCGTATCAACGTGCTATCCATAGCTTGAAATTATCAAAAGCCACATATCCTTCCTCCGGAGTATAGGTTACCTGATACAATCCAAGCTTTATTTTCTGATCCGGACTTACCGAATAGACGATCGGACTTCCCGGCATATTTGTCCAATGCGCTCCATCCGTACTCGTTCTGAAATAGAATCGGTTTCCACTTCGCTCCACTTGTAAGAAACGCTCCAGATCCCATCCTTTATCATTCTTGTATTGAATGCGCCCATGAGAAAGCAGCGTCAATATATTGCCTACATTATAATAAGGGAATGTTCCTAAATGTATAAGTTCTTGTCCCCCGCGAGTAGTGGCTTCCCGCAAAGCAACCATGAGTCCGCCTTCATTAAAAGAGACACCTTTCTTTTCCTTCATTCCACTGAAATCTACGATCTCCACTTCTGCCAAGAAATCACCATCTACTTCTTTATATAGAAAAGGTCCGTTATCTCTGCCCGGCAGTTGGAGTTACGACCGGCTGACTTTATCATTAGTTGTCCCTGATCTGTCAGTGCACTCACTTCATCCAATTGATAGCCTGACAAACCGTCCCAAATACCTTTCTTATCAGCTGCTTTCACAAAATCGTATTGCTTTGAGAAATCATCGTATATAACTTGGAACTGATTTTCATCCGTAGATACTTCTACCTGATCAAACTCTTTTATATTGCCAAACGTATCCTTCACTCTTACTCGATAGCTGTATTTCTTTCCCGGTTGCAAGAGGTATCGAAATACTCAAAGTCATTGATCCAACCGGATTGTTTGCCTGTGGTCAGATTCTCAAAAGAGAAAGAGAGACCAAACTCATTGGTATCCATTTTCATGCCTAGTCTTACGATAGATGAAGATACGGCCCTAACTGAAAGAAATGATTGAAGAGATTTTAAATCATTCATATCTTGGCTTTCAGCCAATAATGGTGAATCCGGAATTCCTTTCTTATAAATATCAGCAACCTCGTCAGCAGTCAGAGGGAGGTCATACAAAGCCAATGAATGCATGCTATTCTTGAAAGCCTGTCCTTCGCCATACTTCTTCCCAATCGTAACAAAGTCACTCAGAGGCAGTCTTAACATTACATTTTTCTCTTTCATCAATTTGCCATCCAAATAAATTCTTTCCATAAAGCCATCAAATGTGACGGACAATAGAGTCCATCTTTTTGTTGCTTGCAATCCCGGCAGTCCCATATCTTCAAAACTACCGTGATGGGATACTACACCGGCTTGCGTATCTGTACCGTATCCCAATACTACCTTTTCAAGTTCACCACCTACATTTGTCAAGTCGGCTATGCACTCGTTTGTAGAGATGTTTTCCATGTAAATCCATGCCATCAGTGTATAAGGGCTATTTCCAGTGAATGCTTTTCCCAAAGAGAAATCAGATCTGAATTCCTGCATTCCATTAAAAATGAAAGCAGATTTATTATCTTTAGGACGAACGGCAACTTTCTGACCAATAGCATTAAATCCTTTTGTTTTGTCTTTCCTGTTCTGAAGATGGGAAATACTCTCCTTCATCGGATAATCGTCCGCATTGATTTCGAAGATCAATCCTTTCCTTTGAGGAGCTGCTTCGGTTGATTCGCTGCCAAAAGTCATATCGGCAAATGAAACGGGATTCTTCCCCCCATTGAATGCTTTCAGATTCCAGATGGCCCCAGACAAACCGTTCTGTTCGTTTCCGGTAATCGTCAGACGCAAATATCTAGCCTTCGCCTTCCCTGCATCCATCATCGGACTTCCGGCTTGTGTGTTGGCTCTCCTGTCGGAAAAGACCGTCCATTCTTTTCCGTCCAATGAGGTCTCAATCAGATATTGGTAGAATGAGGTGGCATGTTCAAACTGTGTCCAAACTCTGGTAATGGATGTTTTCTTTCCTAAATCGACTTCTATCCATTCTTCGCCACAAGTACGCGGGCGCCAAAGTGTGGCATTATTGTCGTCAATGGCATATTCCGGCACGAAGTCTTCATTGTAATAGGAAGATGCGCGCACTTTCTTTCCCAACAACAGATTGGGATAAGGATTGGTATTCTTTGCAGATAACCTATCCCTTTGTGACTTGCTTCCACTTTTAAAATGCGGCCTTCATCATCGAATACCAGTCTGTCGGCAGCGACCTGTCGGTGCATTCCTCTTGTAGACTGTGGAATATTGTGACGGTGGTAAACGATATAATAATCATCCCCTTCTTTAAGAATGCTGTGATGTCCCGGCCCGTGAATGGTTTCATCTGCATTGGTAGCAAGTATCGGGTTATTATCAGCAAAGGTAAAGGGACCCATCGGGCCGGTTTTACTCGTTGCATATTGGACCCGGTAAGTATTGTCATGGCACGATCCCGAAGAATAAGTCAAATAGTAAATGCCGTTACGCTTAAATACGTAAGGAGCTTCGAAGAAGTCAGTAATCTGTGTATTCGGGATGAGTGTGGTATCCGAGAATGATTTCATGTCCAGATTCAGTTTGCCTACACCGCAACCATGATTGGGATAAATCCCCCAAGTACCCCAATAGAGATATACGGAGCCGTCATCATCCACAAATGTTTGCCCGTCGAGGGTGATGGACATCTTCACATAACGGTCGGGCACTAAAACGGCTTCTTCTTCTCCCAAAATATTCTTCCAAGGTCCTACGGGAGTATCAGATACACCGCAATAGATTTGGCAGGGTTGGCAGTAATACATATAATATTTGCCATCCTTTCCCTTCATTACATCCGGTGCCCATATATAATGTGTATTCGGCCAGTTCATCGGTTGTATGCTCCAATTCACAAAATCCTTTGAAGTCCACACTTGTGAAGGACCGAGTCCTCCACCATTTCCATCCGTAGTAGCGTAGAGATAATAAGTATCTCCAAACTTTTGGATAGTAGGATCGGCAAAGTATCCCGGGATAATGGGATTGCCTGCTTGCGGCGTATTGTACTTCACTTCTTGCCCAAATGACAGTGCGAGGCATAGAGTGAGAAATATTATAAAGAAGATAGTTCTCATATTCATTCTTCTATTTATTCAATAATCCATTCGTGTATTCCACTGGCGCAATCTTGGGGGAGATCCACTTCAATCTTAACAGCTTTGGTAGTAACAGGTTCGAAGTCGGTTGTATTGATGATATTTAGTTGTATGCCATATTCATTCTTGGCTTTCACTTCTTCCCAGTTACCATTATTATCATAATAAAGTCTCCATCTTAATGGCGCTTTACAACCACCTCCGTCGCTGAACCAGAATATTCTTGATTTGGAAATCGTATAAGGTTTATCGAATGTGTAGCTCACCCATTCCGTCTGATTGGAATGAGGCCACCAATGAAAGAACGGTAGATTATGATCATTGGAACCTGCCGGTAAAAGCTGGTCGCGGATTGCTTCTATACTCATATTATTGACTGAACCATCAACTTTACTGAGATTGGCAATAGTGGCTGCCGGTTTGGGCTTAGCTGCATCTTTTGTCGTAGCATACCACATCAACATCGGGCTCGGTTTGCGCTGCGCCCAAGCGTAATAAGGAATTGCCTTGAAATCTATTCTATCCGCCAGATTCGTCTGCCCGGTGGAATCTCGTTGGGTATGATAAGCTTTTGCATGAAGCGTAATCATGCCATTCAACAGTGTATCCATCTTACAACTGATAGCAGCTGTATCCGGAAGCAAAATATCGAGTATTCGCGGTTCTCGGAAGTCAATCCCTTCTGAACAGTAAACGATAGGGCCACGCTGCAAAGCCACTTTATCCAAATTAGCAGTCACCTTCGTGTTACATGCCACTCTGCGTACCTCCAATGGGAAATTGACGGTAATCTTATCGCCTTTTCGCCATTCGCGATGGATGGTCAAGTAGCCTTTATCCAATTGAATGGGAACTGATTGTCCGTTCACCTTAACCACTGTTTTCTTTGCAGATTTATCTTTAAAGCAATACAATTCATTATCTGGCGCCGCCTCTTCACGTGCCCATCCCGGGATACGAACTTTTACAGAGAAAGTAGAACGTTTGGCAGGGGCAACCGTAATCTCTGTTAGTCCTTCCCAAGGCATGTTTCCTGTTTGAGTGATGGTAATGTCACGTTTACCTACTTTAAAAGTAGAAGTCGTAGGGATAAACAAATTCACATAGATCTGATCATCTTTTACTGCATAAACATATCCCGATACGGAAGGAATAAATCGGCTGACATTGGACGGACAACAAGCACAACCGAACCAGGCACTGCGATTCGCACCATAATTCGATTCTAAAGGATTGGGATAGAAAAACCGATCTCCGGAAACAGATACTCCGGACAATACATTATTATAAAGTGCCCGTTCAAGCACATCAATATATTTAGCATCTCCTTCGAGCAAGAACAGACGTTCATTCCAGAATACATTAGCGATGGCAGCACAAGTCTCGCAATAAGCTGTCAGATTGGGAAGTTCATACTTGCCTCCAAACCCTTCGTGACCTCCGGCAGCACCTACACCACCGGTGATATACAACTTTGTTTTAGCAATATCCTCCCACAACTTTTTGGAAGCTTCAATGTAACTCATATCTCCTGTCAGGGCTGCTACATCTGCCATAGCAGTGTACATATACAACGCGCGGACAGAATGTCCTACTGCTTCATCCTGTTCTATCACAGGTTTATGGCTTTGATTATAAGCATCTCCGGGAAGATTACATTTCCCTCTGGCATCCAAGAAGAACTTGGCTAAATCGAGATACTTCTTTTCTCCTGTGACTCTATACAGTTTCACCAATCCGATTTCTACTTCCTGATGTCCCGGAAACGTTTGAAGCGCCTCCCAGCCAAAGTCTTTGCATAATAAATCGGCAGCTTTGATGCAGACGTCCAGCAGTTCACGTTTATGTGTTGCTTGATAATAAGCCACTCCCGCTTCAAACATGTGTCCCAGATTATAGAGTTCGTGACTCAAAATATGTGTTTTCTCCCATCGCTTACTTCCAATCCAAGGGTGAGAATCATTTCCCATAATTGTGCGGTAGGTATATAGATAGCCGTCTTCCTCTTGTGCCGCCTTCATATACGAAATGACAGAATCTACATAGGCTTCCAATTCGGGATCTTCGTCTGCGCTTAATGCGTAGGCTGCTCCTTCAATAACCTTGCTAACGTCGGAATCATCAAAAGGAGACTCAGACTTAAACTTACCTTCCATTAATCCACCGGCAACCTTGAAATTATCAATTCTTCCGGTCGACTCACAATGTGAGAAGGCGATGGGGATGGTGACTTCTTTATTCGTATGAACTCGTTGAGTCCAAAAACTGTCCGTCAGGCGTACCTTATTGAAGGGGATCGGGGTGATATTATAATCAGCCTTTTGGGCAAATACTGTCTGCATTCCCAGTAAAAGGGCGATCATGATGCATGCTTTTCTATTTTTCATATTTTATAGTTTTAAAAGGTTCTTAATAGCTACTTGATTACATGATTAGTTCACTTTCCATTCAATCACTCCTCCCGATTTATCTTTCTGTAGTTGTGCTACGATTTTCAGTCCTTTTGTCTTCACCGGATGGAAGTCAAGCGTATTGTAACAGTCTTTTTTCACCGGATATGATCTCAAGGCCTCAACTTCCCTCCATTCATTGCCTGCCTTGTAATAGAGTTTCCAACTTTCCGGCACACGATAATCTCCATCATAATGATCGAAATCTAACCAATAAACTTGGACACTTGAAACCGTATAGGGCTGATCAAAATCGTATGCTAATGTCTCCGCTGTACCTTTCTTAAGCCACCAATAATGATAAGGCTTCGAGTTATCCGAAGAACTTCGCGGTTCCCACTGGTCGTTTACCCCCCATGCCCAAGCTTCGACAGCAGCAGAAGCAGGAGCATCCTTTTGAATCGGAGCCTGTATCATTAAAGTTCTTGCTTTGCTGGCAATAGTAGGTTCTGGATCGATGCGGGCATATTCATCTGCTTCCGGAATCCATACTGCCATTTGGTCAGAGCCACGGTTGTTCCAAGTAGAATAGGGGATAGCTTTGAATGGCACCTCTTTAATGCTGCCATCTTTTTGTACTTCCTTGGCAGTACCGATGAGCACAACTATACCATTCAGCAAAGTAGCGTCATAAGTAGCTTCCATCGGTGTACCATCGGGGATAAACTTATTGAATACCGTGTTGCCTGTCTGATCTTTGCCTTCCAGACAATACATGACAGGCCCTCTTTCGATTGCCAGTTTACCTTTATCGTCTATTACTTGATCATTGGCCTTAATGCGTCGCACATTCATTGGGAAGTTTATTTCTATCACATCGCCTGCTTTCCAGCGGTTGAGCAGTGTAGCATAACCATCTGCAATGTGCATTTTTGCTTTCTTTCCATTGACTGTAATTGTGTATTGAGGAGCTTTATCCGTAAAAGAATACAAGTCGGTAGGAACAGGAGCATCTTGTGCCCATCCGGGAATACGGAGATGCATGGCAAACTCATGTTCGTTGGCAGGAGTTACTTTAATAGCTATTTTTCCATCCCACGGATAACGGGTGGTCTGTTCCAGTTTTACCTGATTGTTGTTTGTTTCTATATCGGCTTTGCTCTGTATATAGAGGTTCACATAAATATCATTAGATTGAGTGGCGTACATATAATGAGGAACGGAAGCCATAAAGCGGGTAATGTTTCCCGGACAGCAGGCACAGCCAAACCAGCGTTGACGCCCGTGTTGCCCCATCGATTCCAATGGATTATCGTAGAAAAATTTATCACCACTGGAGTGATACGCCCGATATGACACCATTGTAGAGAGCACGTTCGAGTACGTCGGCATATTTGGCGTCTCCCGTTGCAAGAAACATGCGATGGTTCCAATATACATTGGCAATAGCGGCACAAGTTTCACAATAAGCGGTGTGATTGTTCAGTTCATAATTGGGTCCGAAGCCTTCTCCTTGTGCACGGGAGCCGATTCCACCGGTAATATAAAGTTTCCTGCTTGCCATATTATCCCAAATACGAGTCAGTGCGTGAAAATAAGCCGTATCTTTAGTGAGCGATGCTACGTCTGCCACGCCCGAATACAAGTATCCGGCTCTTACAGCATGTCCCACTATTTCGTCTTGTTGCAGGATCGGTTGATGATCTTGGCTATATTCATTCAAAGTATGACCGTCGGTTCCGCGCCCAGTCTCTTCTACGAAGTACTTCGCCATTTGCAGGTAGTTGCTGTTTCCTGTCACCTTATATAATTTAGCTAAGGCCATTTCTACAATCGGATGTCCGGATGGAACATGCTTTTGACCTTCGTTGGGACCGAATACTTTGCATACCAAGTCAGCATTTTTAATTGCCACGTCCAGTAATGTTCGTTTGCCGGTAGCTTGATAGTGGGCAACAGCGGCTTCGTAGAGGTGACCACAGTTATAAAGTTCGTGACTGTTGATTTTCTCCCATCGCTGTCTGCCCCACCAGCCAGAGAGTCGATAGCATTTATTAGTAACGCAAGTGGTCAGATATCCATCAGGTTCTTGTGCTGAAGCGATCAAATGAATTACGCTGTCTAGATAGGCATCCAATTTCTTATCATATTTCACCGCCAATGAGTAGGAAGCTCCTTCTATTATCTTATAAGGATCCGTATCGTCGAAAGAAAAGTCTCCGCGGTGCTCTCCCTTCATCAGTCCTCCTGCAATGGCAAAGTTATCGAAGCGACCGTTCTTCTCGCATTCTTTAAATGCAGAGGGAATAGATACGATCCGATTCGTCTCAATACGAGGAGTCCAGAAACTATCATTAAGATGGACTTGGGTAAAGGGAACTTCATTAATAGGAGCATCCGGTTTCGTATAGACTGTAGTGCATGCGTATGCAGTCATTAATAAGGTACCGCAGCAAAGGGATCTCAATTTGTTTCTCATAAATATAGTTATGTTTTTAATATTATTCAGTAAATCAACAGATGCAAAGTAAGGGAATTAATAGGAAAAGAAGTGGAAATAAAATCTATTATAATGCAAGAATCGTCTGATAGTCTTTGAAGTAAAGGGAAACAGATCGTTTATTGATTATCAACCATTTAAGTATTTACAATAGATAATTATCATACTAGTTTGGACTATATTTCTATCATGCATATTGTTCTGAATGCTAGAATAGGGAGATGAAGTTACTATCTTTTTTATGTTGACCGATTACTTTTTAAGAAACTTATATATCCTTAAATCCGCAACTAATCATTATTTCATAAATCCAACCCTTTTGGTGGCATATTCTATGTCATGAATGAGTTTTTTCCCGTTTTAAATATGTCTTCACTGGATTTGCCACGGCATCCCTGTCAAGATTTATTACAACACTTGCCAAATGGGTGAAAACGGGAAGAACAAATAAGATTGTGTGTTACAATCTTATTTGTTATGAAGACTTTGCGCAGATCTAATTTAGTTACTGACTTTGATAAGAAGCAGTGGTTCAACAAGCATACATCTCCCGAAAAATAGTCTATTCCGATAACAGAATAGTACAAGGAGGCTTGGAGAACCTTGATTATTCGGTTAATTGGACAATTGTTTCATTGCATTGTAGTATTGAACTCCTCTCTTTTTCTTTTTTTCCGTTACTTTGCATTCAATCAAATAATATACTAATGATGAAAAACAGCTTCACTTTCCGCCTACTCTTGTTGACCTCGGCTATTCTTTTAGTGGGCACATTATCCATGAATGCCGGAAACGTATATACGTTGAACTCACCCAACGGAAAAATAAAAGTAGAGATCGGTACCGACAAACACTTATCCTATTTGATCATACACCAAGAAGACACACTTCTTGCAAAGTCAGAAATAGGATTGACTCTCCATTCCGGGTTCACACTAGGAGAAAATCCTGTGGTAGTAAAAAGCAAAAAGAAAACGATAACGGAAAACATCGTTGCCCCATTCTATCGCTTCAACCGCTTTACCGCTTCGTGCTATGAATTGGATTTAAAGCTGAAAGGAGGCTTCGGCATCCTTTTTCGTGTCTACAATGAAGGAGTTGCCTATCGTTTCTACACCACTCACGCTTCGGAAATGACCATCAAGAACGAACTGGCAGAATTCAATTTCAGCAAAGACCATGCCGTCTACCTTCCTTATAGTACCAACGACCAACAACCATTGGCTATGGCTTTCCAGAATATATACGATGCCACCACTTTATCTCAAGCCGCCTCCAAACTCGCATTTCTTCCTGTTACCATCGACTATGCCAACGGGATTAAACTAACGCTACTGGAAGCTGATCTGGAAAATTATCCCGGCATGTTTGTCGAGTCGCAAGGCAATGAACATCGCCTGCAAGGAAAATTCGCTCCTTATCCCGCTAAAACAGATTTCTATCCGTGGCGACAACAAGAATACGTGACTAAAGCGGAAGACTTCATCGCCCGCACCTCAGGCCCCCGTTCCTATCCCTGGCGCATACTCGCCATCACCGAAAAAGATACGGAAATGCCCGTCAACAATCTGGTATATGCTTTAGCATCCCCCAACCGCATCGGAGACTACTCATGGATCAAGACCGGCAAAGTAGCATGGGACTGGTGGAACGACTGGAATCTGAAAGGAGTACCTTTCAAAGCCGGCATCAACATGGATACCTACAAATACTACATTGATTTCGCCGCCCGCAACGACATTGAATATATCATTCTCGACGAAGGTTGGTATAATCCGAAAAGTGGAGATATGCTAACCGTCATTCCCGAACTGGATCTTACCGAACTCATCTCATATGGCAAAAATAAGGGAGTTGATATCGTGTTATGGACTGTTTTAATGTGTTGGACAGCCAACTTGAAGCTGCCTGCGAGAAATATGCCCAAATGGGAATTAAAGGATTCAAAGTAGACTTCCTCGACCGTGACGACCAGAAAGCAGTAGAAATGGTATATCGTATTGCAGAAGCCACCGCCCGCCACCACTTGATTCTCGACCTGCACGGCATCTACAAACCTACTGGTTTAAACCGCACCTATCCTCACATCCTCAACTTTGAAAGCGTCTTTGGAATGGAAGAAGTAAAATGGACCGATATAAAGAATAACATGCCGCTTTACGATGTCACCTTTCCTTATATACGTATGATGGCAGGACCGGTGGACTACACGCCCGGTGCCATGAGAAACGGAACGAAAACTGACTGGAAAGCGATGTATCATACCCCATGAGTATGGGCACCCGCTGCCACCAACTGGCAGCATACATTGTGCACGACTCACCCTTCACCATGCTTTGTGATGCTCCCAGCAACTACCAGAATGAGCAAGAATGCGTCGACTTCATCACTTCCCTTCCTGTTGAGACCGACTTTACAAAGATCTTATCCGGAGAAATGGGCAAATACATCGTGACAGCAAGACGTAAAGACATCAACTGGTATATCGGCGGAATGACCAACTGGGATCAGCGGGATATAGCACTCGATCTTCCTTTCTTAAAGGAGGGAGAACAATATACCGCCACTCTATTTACCGACGGAATCAATGCCAATAAAAATGCAGAAGATTATAAGAAAGAGACTTTCATGGTTACCTCAAATAGTCGGTTGAAAGTACATCTTGCCTCGGGAGGCGGCTTCGCACTGAAACTACAACTGATGCCGACTCCTGCGAAAAAAATAGCTATCCGTAATAATAAAGAATGGAAAATAGACGGAACCCCCATTGCCGTAAAGAACGAAATACCTTCCTTTTATCAGAAGTATCTTGATTCCGAAGGACTATACATCGTCTCTTCGGACAGAGTTTGCGACGAAGCATTGCTGCAAGCACATCAAATCGTTTCGCTGATGCTTGCCAAGCGCCCCGACGTAAAAGCAAAGATGGCAGAAAAAGGATGCCACGTCATGATACTGGGCGAACATGAAGAAGTATGCGACTTACCCGAATACGCTCATATATGCGACACTCCGGAGAATATCGTTTTTTGGAATAAACGCGCCAGAGGTTTCGGGGTTCTCCCGAAGATGACTATTCCGCCAGTTGCGGAGAAGAAAATGTATTGGCATTGCCTAGCGACCGATATGCAGGAGAGAACATCTTAATTCATGAATTTGCTCATCTCATCCATACAGTAGGAATCGTAGGAGTAGACCCTCATTTCGACAAGCAACTGGAAGGACTTCTGCAAAATGCCATCAAGCAGGGACTTTGGCAGAACACCTACGCCCTCTCTAACAAAGAAGAATATTTTGCAGAATGTGTTCAGTCTTTCTTCAATTGCAATCGCTACGCAGATCCGTCTGACGGGATTCATAATTCCATCAACCGCAGAAGCAAACTGAAAGTCTATGACCCTAAAATGTACGAATTACTCAAACAGTACTTCTATGAGATAGAAATACCGATCTGTAACACGATTCATAAATAAATCTATTAATAAACACAATAAATCATTTTCAATGAAAAATTACATCATCGCAACCGTATTGGCAGGCTCCTGATAGGAGCACATGCACAAGTGAAGCAGACGCCATCGCACGGTTACCCCATCACTCCCGTTCCTTTCACTTCCGTAAAAGTAACTGATGACTTCTGGGGACAACGACTGAAAGCCAGTCGTGAAGTTACAATTCCTCTAGCATTCAGCAAATGTGAGGAGACCGGAAGATATGAAAACTTCGTAAAAGCTGCCCATCCGAGTGATACGTATAAAGTAGGCGGATTGGCTTTTGACGACACGGATGTCTATAAAACAATCGAAGGAGCCAGCTACCTACTGCAAACGTACCCCAACAAGACGCTGGAAAAGTACATCGACAGCGTATTGGTCATTGTTGCCGCCGCCCAAGAACCGGACGGCTATCTGTACACCAGCCGCACTATGAACCCCAAGCATCCTCACGAATGGGCCGGAAGCAAACGTTGGGAAAAAGTAGAAGAACTCAGCCATGAATTCTACAACCTGGGACACATGGTGGAAGGCGCTATTGCCCATTATCAAGCTACGGGAAAACGGAACTTTCTGGATATAGCCATCAAATACGCCGACTGTGTATGCCGCGAAATAGGAGACAAACCGGGACAAACTGTTGCCGTACCGGGACATCAGATTGCAGAAATGGCGTTGGCGAAACTTTACTTGGTCACTGGTGACGAGAAGTACATCGATCAGGCAAAGTTCTTCCTCGATAAGCGCGGGTACACCACTCGCAAAGACGAATACAGCCAAGCTCACCGACCCGTCACAGAACAAGATGAGGCGGTAGGGCATGCCGTTCGTGCAGCTTATATGTATTCAGGCATGGCGGATGTAGCCGCTCTCACGGGCGACAGTGCTTATATTCATGCCATCGATAAGATTTGGGAGAACATAGTCAGCAAGAAGTATTATATTACGGGAGGTATCGGCGCCACGAGTGCCGGTGAGGCTTTCGGCAAAAACTACGAATTGCCTAATATGTCAGCTTATTGTGAGACTTGTGCGGCTATCGGCAATGTGTACCTGAACTACCGTCTATTTCTGCTGCATGGAGAAGCAAAATATTATGATGTGCTGGAACGTACTTTGTATAACGGTCTCATTTCGGGTGTTTCTCTGGATGGTGGTGGATTCTTCTATCCCAATCCGTTGGAAAGCATTGGTCAACATCAACGTCAGCCTTGGTTTGGCTGCGCTTGCTGTCCATCCAACATCTGTCGTTTTATCCCATCGTTGCCGGGATATATTTATGCTGTAAAAGATAAAGAGGTGTTTGTCAATCTGTTCCTCCAATACTTCCGATCTGAAAGTAAATGGCAAAGCTGTGCAACTCGTTCAGGATACTCATTACCCTGGGACGGTGATATCACAATAAGCATCAAGAAGAACAATGCCGGGAGTTTTCAACTGAAATTACGTATCCCGGATGGGTAAAGAATCAGGTAGTGCCGAGCGACCTTTATGCCTACAGTGACGGAAAGCGACTCAGTTATTCGATTACTATCAACGGAGAAAAGTAGAAAGTGATTTGAAGAACGGATACTTCTGCATCAACCGCAAATGGAAAAAGGGAGATCAAGTGAAAATACATTTTGATATGGAGCCGCGCACCGTGAAAGCCAACAATAAAGTGGAAGCCGATCGCGGACGTATTGCCGTAGAACGTGGTCCTATCGTATACTGTGCCGAATGGGTGGACAATGATTTCGATGTGCTTAGCCTGTTTATGAATCAGGCCCCAAAATTCGAGCTCGTAAAGAAACCGGATGTATTGCATGGCATCAATGAACTGAAAACAGATGCTCAGCTATTAAGTTATAATGATGAGGGACGCTTGACAACGAAGGATGTCAGAGTTACCTTAATACCTTATTATGCTTGGGCACATCGGGGAGCTGGGGCAATGGCTGTGTGGTTACCGCAGGAGTTGAGTGCTTCACGTCCCAGCATGCCGCCAACATTGGCATCCGAAAGTAAAGTAGATGCCTCGCATAAAGTGACAGCTATTTCAGCCATCAATGACCGATTGATTCCGAAAGATGAAAACGACCGGAGCATACCGTACTATCACTGGTGGCCCAAGCAGGGAACTATCGAGTGGATTTCTTACGAATTACCTCAGGAAACATTGGTGGCAAGTGCTACGGTTTATTGGTTTGACGATGCCCCGTGGGGTGGTTGCAGAGTGCCTAAAGCATGGAGGATTTATTATAAAGATACGGCAGGAGAATGGTGTCCTGTGCAAAATGCAGATTCGTATGGAGTAGTTAAAGGTGCGGCTAATACAGTGAACTTCGATCCGGTAAAAACGACAGCAGTGAAACTGGAGTAATACAACCCGATCAATTTTCTACCGGGTTGTTTGAGTGGGAAGTAAAATAAATATTTGGCTCCTTTCTCGTGCGGCAATGATTCAAAGCCATGTAGAAAGGAGCTAATCATTCATTTCTTTTACTAAGACTTAATACTGTGTACGCAAAGAACTAGTGCTCGTTATACTTGAGCTTATTCGTCTAACAGCTGGTATTTCCTATTTTTCTTTCTTTGTAATTCTCTTACGACTCAAGAATGCCCAGACCATCACCCCGATCAGCAATAAAGCCAGGGACGCATAAGCTATGCTTTCCGTAACATGCAAGCTCTGCGGGTCAAACCACATCTCAATCGTATGCTGGCCTGCGGGGACATTCATCACACGCAAGATATAGTCAGCACGGGCAATATCCACCGGCTGTCCGTCAATCTTGGCCTGCCAGCCCGGATAATAGATCTCAGAGAAAACAGCCACTCCATCTTTAGCAGAAGAAGTTTCATATACCAGGCGATTCGGTTCATAGCTGGTCAGACGAATGGTAGATAAGGAGTCTTTGTAACCTTTCGTCACACCCTTCAACTGATCTTTAAATCTTGCATCAACCACTGCTGTTTCCGTTGGAAAAATATCATTCAGCGCATCAATCTCTTCATTTGCATTATTGACATACTGCACCTTATCCACAAACCAAGCGTTACCATACGCATAAGGGTTTTCAACAGGAACCGTCTGTCCTTGCTGTCCGGCAGGGAAAATAAAGTACTTCGTATTCAGCATATTCAGCACACGGAATTTGGAAGCGTCCACACTATCCATCGCACCGCCTGCGCCGGCAACTTCCTGATAGGCATCCTTCATTTCCGGAGTTATATGATGATCGATCATTTCCTGATAACGACGCAACTTGGCCGCATGATAACCACCCACACTCTTATGCCAATATGAGGTATTATTTTCATTGAAAGTATTACCGGGAAATCCTACGAAATTCAACACCCTATAATTCAAAGCCGTATCCTGAAGAATTATCTCATCCGTCTGAGTTTTAACGAATGCTCCTGTCTGGTTTGACTTCGATACAAATTGTTCATCATTCAAATAGCGCTTATTGACAGTCCACATATCAATCAGACACAGAAGCACGATACCTGTCATAGTAAAAGAAGCCTTCAACTTTTTCTGCTGATAAAGGAATAATAAGAAGCATCCTACTACTATAATAAAGAAACTGCGCCATGCATCCGAAGTCAGCATTGCCTTGCGCATTTCGGCCAGATTCGTAATGATCGGAGATAAATACTCGGCAGGCAGTCCTTGCTGCAGAGCTGCCATCTCTTGTGCCGGAATATAACTAGAGAAGAAAACTCCCGGGGCAACAGCCAGAATCAGTGAAACACCGGCTGTTAATACCAAAGTGATAATTACTCCTGTCCGATTTTCTTTCAACTTTAATATTTCCGGTTTAGCCAGCACTTCTTTTAAGGCAAAGACCGCTAATAAAGGTATCGTAAATTCAGCTATAACTAGGATAGAAGATACGGCACGGAACTTGTTATACATCGGTACATAATCGATAAAAAAGTCCGTAAGTCCCATAAAATTCTTTCCCCACGAAAGTAGAATAGAGAAGATAGTAGCTCCCAGTAAAGCCCATTTCAGCGGTCCTTTAACAATAAAGCACCCCAATATAAACAGAAATAAAACAAAAGCTCCCACATAGACCGGTCCGGAAGTCATGGGCTGATCGCCAAAATACTGTGTCAGCTGCGAATAGATGTTACTATACATCGGATTCGCCTTTGCCATGGCAGTCTCATTCTTGGATAAAGGAACCGATGCCCCTCCCTTTACATTCGGAACCAGCAAAGTAAGCGTTTCACCAATTCCATAACTCCAGTTCGTTATATAGTTACGGTCCAGTCCGCTGCTGGTCTGATTGGCAGCAGGTCCTTCCTGTTTCAGTTCACTCTTTCCGCGCATAGTCTCCTTACTATACTCATAAGTATGGTATAGGTTAGAGAGGTTCGCACACACTCCTATCGCCGCAGCCAATGCCAGAACGGCACTTGCCTTGAAAAAATGCGGCAGTTCCTTCTTCTTATAAGCATCTTCAAAGTAAGCTCCTACAAAAAACAGGATGACAAACATGAAGTAGTAACTCATCTGAATATGATTCGACTGAATCTGAAGCGCGATAAACAAAGCGGTAACAATCCCTCCCAACAGATATTTCTTCCGATAAGCCAGTACAATACCGGCAATCGTAGGCGGAATATAAGCCAATGTGACAAATTTCCAGATATGCCCTGCCGATATCAAAATAAAGAAATAGGAGGAGAAAGCCCAGATAATCCCCCCTAAAGCAGATAACCAGACAGACAACCCGAATGCCCGCAAAGGATATAAAACCCGAGCATCATGATGAAGGTCAGCACCACATAAGATGGAAGATACAAGTGATAGATGTTTTCTATCCACTTCAGCGGTTTGGTAGAATCATAACTCGGAGACATCTGATAGGTAGGCATACCACCAAAGAGAGTTTGTCCAGCGGGTACGTTCTCCTGTACGTTCAAGATATTCCTGAGCTTTTGACCGGCTCCCACTCCAGCCACCGTATCGTGCTGAAACAGAATACGACCTTCGATATCAGCCGGAAAAAAATAAGCAAAAGAAAGAATGATAAAAGCTAAAATAGCAATTAAGTCGGGAAGGAACTTCTTCATAAAATTGACAATTGACAATTGACAATTGACAATTGAAGGTCAACAATAACAGCCCGACAGATCACTCGTTCCATATAGCTGTTCATTGTCATTTGTCAACTGTCAATTGTCAATTAAATTAGTATCTATAATGTTCAGCCTTATAAGGTCCGTCTACCGATACACCGATATAAGCGGCCTGTTCAGGAGTAAGCTTCGTCAGTTTCACCCCGATCTTTTCGAGATGCAGACGAGCCACTTCTTCATCCAGGTGCTTCGGCAAGCGGTATACATTCACTTCATATTTCTTGTTGAACAACTCGATCTGGGCCAGCGTCTGATTGGTAAATGAGTTACTCATCACGAATGACGGATGGCCTGTCGCACATCCCAGATTCACCAGACGACCGTCAGCCAGCAAAAGAATGCTGTGACCATCCGGGAAATAATAGCGGTCTACCTGCGGCTTGATGTTTACACATTTGATGCCCGGATAATGTTTCAACGCATCCACCTGGATTTCATTATCAAAGTGGCCGATGTTACATACGATCGCCTGATCTTTCATTTTCTCCATGTGGTCAATGCGAATGATATCGATATTCCCCGTAGTAGTCACGAAGATATTACCTTCGGTGCAGGCATCTTCCATCGTTACGACTTCGAAACCTTCCATAGCAGCCTGCAACGCACAGATCGGATCGACTTCCGTCACAAGCACACGTGCACCATAAGAGCGCATTGAATGCGAACATCCCTTGCCCACATCACCGTAACCACATACCACCACTACCTTACCGGCAATCATCACATCGGTCGCTCTCTTGATACCGTCAGCCAGTGACTCACGACATCCGTAGAGATTATCAAACTTAGACTTGGTAACCGAATCGTTCACATTAAATGCCGGGAACAGCAATTTGCCTTCTTCCTGCATCTGATACAAACGGTGTACACCGGTCGTTGTCTCTTCCGATACACCGCGCATTTCTTCAGCCACACGATGCCAGCGGGTCTTATCCTCAGCCAATACTTTTTTCAGAATGGCATTCAGTTCGATTTCATCTTCCGCATGCACTTCCTTGTCCAATACGGCAGCATCATTCTCAGCATCATAACCGACATGAATCATCATGGTAGCGTCGCCACCATCGTCTACAATCACGTTCGGACCTTTTCCGCCGGGGAAGTTCAATGCCTGCAATGTGCACCACCAGTAGTCGGCAAGATTCTCGCCTTTCCATGCAAATACCGCAACACCGGAAGCAGCAATCGCAGCAGCAGCATGATCCTGCGTTGAATATATATTACAAGAGCACCAGCGGACTTCAGCTCCCAATGCAACCAGTGTTTCAATCAGTACGGCGGTCTGGATGGTCATATGTAATGATCCCATGATACGGGCACCTTTTAACGGTTTGGATTCTCCATACTTTTCGCGTAGAGCCATCAGGCCGGGCATTTCTTTTTCTGCCAAATCGATTTCCTTGCGTCCGAAATCAGCAAGTGTAATATCTGCCACTTTATAAGGCAGAGTAGAGAATAATTCTGTAGACATATTGTAAATCATTTAAAATGTAATTGGTGCAAAGATAGAACATTCTGATTAGTAGGGCAAAAGCTATCCTTCTTTTTTATATTATAATAACTTGGGTGTTCGCCCGTTTCTTGAATTTTTATTCTATATTTGCAACATAAAAATGCATTTTCTACAACACTAAAATAGTTATTATTCATCTTCTATGGAGGATTACAACAACAAAACAAAAGCGGAGCTGTTAGAAATTATACAAAATCTCGAAAAGTAGAGCAGCTTTCCTCCGAATCAGTCTCCGGCAGAAAAGAACGCTTTCGCGACAGGTATTCCAACCGTATATTAGATAATCTGCCCGATATGCTTACCGTGCTCGACCGCGATGCCAATATCGTGGAACTGGTTTCCTCCCCGTCAACCAATCACGTAGAAGGTACTACAGCAGACAGCATTACCCAATCCAACATAAAAGATATCCTTCCGGAAGATGCGTACAAGAACATACGCAAGAATATGGAGCAAGTTTTCCGCTCCGGAAAGAGCGCCATCGCCAGACATGACTTAATGATGGACGGTGTGCCGCATCATTACGAACACTGGCTTTCCCTGCTCGACAAAGAATACCTGCTATGTATGTGTCGGGATGTTTCGCAGCTTTGGGAAACAGAACAGACCAATGCCGAACAACAAAATGAAATTATGCGGCTCAATTCATTGATGGAAGCCATAGTGAATAATGTTCCTGTATATCTATTCGTCAAAGACTCCGGAAATGATTTCAGATACTTATACTGGAATAAGACTTTTGCCGATTACTCCGGCATCCCTATCGAGAAAGCTATCGGCAGAAATGATTTCGAGATCTTCAAACGGACGGAGGATATGGAGAAATTCCGCCTTGACGATATCAGAGTGCTAAAAGAAGGAAAACTGGACTATTTCGAGGAATATATGGCTGCTTCCGGAGAAATCCGCACAATAACTACCATGAAGCGCCTCGTCCCATCCAGTGACGAACATCCTTATATTATCGGTATCTCCTGGGATATCACCGAAATTAAGAAAACGGAGAAAGCACTGGATGCAGCCCGTATCAAAGCCGAAGAAGCGGACCGGTTAAAATCGGCTTTCCTGGCAAACATGAGCCACGAAATCCGTACCCCGCTTAATGCGATTGTAGGATTCTCCAAACTGATATCCAGCACAAATAATGAAAACGAGAAGAATCAGTATGCCGAAATCATTGAAAGAAATTCTGATATGCTGCTGAATCTTTTCAATGATATTCTCGATTTATCGAGCCTGGAAGCCGGCTCTCTTAAATTCAACATCCAGCCGGTCAAAATACTGGATATCTGCCTGCAATTAGAACAGCAGTATGTCCAAAAACACAGGCTGGCGTAAAACTGATTTTGGATAGTGGAGACGCTAATACATTCATTTCCGCAGACTGGAACCGGACGATACAAATCATAAGCAACCTGCTCAGCAATGCTGTAAAGTTTACCTCGCAAGGGAGATTCATTTCGGTTTTCTCAATAAAGAGAATTTTGTAGAGTTCTACGTGAGAGATACCGGCATCGGTATTCCTGCCGAAAGAGCCGCTACCATTTTTCAGCGTTTCGGCAAAGTAGACGACTTCGTTCAAGGCACCGGGCTGGGCTCACCCTCTGTAAGATGCTGGTGGAAAAATGGGTGGTCACATCCGGGTATGCTCAAAAGAAGACGAAGGTACCACCTTTATTTCACACTTCCGCTGGCCAACCGGTAAATTATATGCGTCATATACAAAAGCGGTGGACATCTTTACAATGTCCACCGCTTTTGTATTTATGAAGATAGCTGTTACTTCTTTTCTTCCTTCTGTACTTTTGCACTTAGCATTTCCTTATACTTCGCAGGATCATTCAATACCTTTATTGCTTCCTGCAAATCATCATCATCCTTCAGTTGCTCGATAATACCACCTCTCTGGAAATAATAACGCTTGATAATTTCATTAGCAATCATTCTCTTGATATCCTTAGAGAAATAATCCAGGTCACGGTCAAGATTATGATTCAACTTCTTTTCCAGTGCCTTGAACTCTTCGGCAGCATCTGTCATATAGCCTTCGAATTCAGCGGCCTCTTTCAGTGTTTTCAGAATCTTCTCACTTTGCTGGTCATATTTGAAATCAGCCTTCTTCACCAATTCCTTGAAATCATTGTAGTCAGCATCCGTCACTACAAACTTTTCAGGAGCAGCCACAGTAGGATGCTTCAAGCAGTATTGAGTCGCATAGTCAAAAATCAGATTATCACGTACCAGATAGAACAAGATATTCGGCAGTTTTTCCTGCTTGACAGTAATATCAGGCATTACACCACCTCCGTCACGTACTTCACGTCCGGCAGCAGTATAGAATACGTTAGTCAGACTGTCGGGAATCGTTCCCACACTTCCATCTTCGTTCCGGTGCTTATAGTCAATCGCCTGCACACAACGTCCGCTTGGGATATAATATTTGGAAGTAGTCACTTTCATCATTCCTCCATAAGGTAAAGAACGGGGAACCTGTACAAGTCCCTTTCCAAATGTACGGTTACCAACAATAACGGCACGATCAAGGTCTTGCAATGAGCCCGACAGGATTTCTGAAGCAGAAGCCGTACCACTGTTTACCAACACGGCAATCGGAATATCCAGATCCAGCGGTTCACGCAAAGTCTTGTATGTGTTGCTTGCCTGTTTCGTCTTTCCCTTGGTGGTTACGATTACTTTTCCACGGGGCAGGAAGTAATTGGCTATTTCCACTGCTTCATCCAACAGACCGCCACCGTTATTACGGAGGTCGATGACCAGAGAAGTAGCTCCCTGTTTCTTCAGATCCAGCAATGCTTTTTTGAAATCCTTGGAAGGGTTGCCGGAGAATGTGCTCAGGCTGATATATCCCACTTTATTATCCATCACGGTAGCATATGGGATGGCAGGGGTCTGAATAGATTCACGCACGATAGTAAACTCCATCGGGGTTTGTCCGCCTTTCTCATTAGGACGCTCCACTTTCAGTTTAAAGCTCGTACCCGCCTGTCCGCGCAACATCTGGCTGACTTCCGAATTATTCTTTCCTGCCAGATCTTTTCCGTCTATTTCCATCAGGATATCTCCCGCCTTCAGTCCCGCTTTGGCCGCCGGAGTTCCTTCGAACGGTTCGGCAATCATGGAACGTTTCAGCTTCGTATTATAGGTAATAAGAGAACCGATACCTCCAAAGCTTCCTTTCACCATCTGTTCCAGTTCGCTTTGATCTTCCTCCGGGTAATATTCTGTATAAGGATCCAGCGAGAAAAGCATATTGTCGATTCCTTCACGAATGGTCTTGTTCGGATCAATAGTATCCACATAGAACATATCCAGTTCTTTCACAATCGCATTAAATGTATCCAGATTCTTGGCAATCTGGAAATTGCGGTCGTCTCCACTCTTAAAACTAAAGAAAGCTACGGTAGCTATTACAGCCACCAAAACAAGAGCTATCCGCCTATTCAGCATTTTTTTCATATATCTTTCATTAAAATGAGACGTAAAAGTAACTCAAACCTTGGTTATTCCGCCAGAACCTTGTTAATATTTAACTTAATTTCATCCCAGCGCTCTGGAGAGATTGTTGTTCCAATCACCTGAATAACATTTCCCGAGAGAATAGAACCAATTTTTGCACATTTTTCGAGCGAGTATCCGCACGTCAGACCATACAGAAATCCGGAAGCGAAATAATCGCCTGCACCGGTGGTATCCAGAACTTTCTCTACAGGAATAGCCGACACTTTAATTTCTTCCGTACCTTTACGGATATAAGATCCGTTTGCTCCAACTTTCACAATAGCAATGCTGCATTTCTTGGCTATCACTCTCAGAGCTTCCTCCGGTTCTTCGCCGGTAAATGCTTTCGCTTCTTCCTCGTTTGCAAAAACGATATCCACATACTTATTTACTAATAAGGAGAAAAATTCCAGATCATTCTCCACGATATTATAACTTGCCATGTCGAGACAGATTTGCAGGCCAGCCTCTTTAGCCAGTTCGATGGCATGAAGAATCATTTCGTGATCCTGAACAAGGTATCCTTCTATAAATAAGTATGCATATCCTTTGAACATCTCCAATGTCAGATCTTCAGCTTTCAAAGAAGCGGCCGCTCCCAGATAGGTACCAAAAGTACGCTCTCCATCCTGAGAAATAAAAGTGGATGCCACTCCCGAAGGAAGCTGTTCGGAGGTCAATAAATTGTCTTCAATATTATTTTTCTGCAGATTTTTCCGAAAAAAATCGCCATAATGATCATTTCCTACTTTTCCGATAAAACCTGTTCCGGCACCCAGACAAGCGAGTCCAAGTATGGCATTTCCTGCCGATCCGCCTGTTGCCAGATGCGTTTTCATTTGTGAAAATTTTGTGTTAATCTGCTGTAACTTAGCGTCATCGATGAGTTGCATGCTTCCCTTGGGTAATTCCAGTTCATCCAAGAGTGTATCGTCTTTCAGGGTTGCAAGTACGTCTATCAGGGCGTTGCCCAATCCTATTATTTTGTCCATTCTCAATATTTTTTTTGCAAAGATATTGCATATTTCAAAAAAACCTACTACTTTTGCATCGCAATTGAGAAAAACATTCTTCCTTAGCTCAGTCGGTTAGAGCATCTGACTGTTAATCAGAGGGTCCTTGGTTCAAGTCCAAGAGGAAGAGCAAAACTGAAATTCTTGATTGTAACATTCTTCCTTAGCTCAGTCGGTTAGAGCATCTGACTGTTAATCAGAGGGTCCTTGGTTCAAGTCCAAGAGGAAGAGCAAAAAGAGGTGTATCGAAAGATAGACCTCTTTTTTGTTTCTGCTCTTGTCCCCCCTGCTTCGAAAATAGATTCCTATAAATATAACAAACTAGAATGATAGAATAACGAAACTCTCATACCCTTGCTTTTATTCACAAAAACATTTTTGTCTTTTGATAGTCTACAAAACTTTAAAGATTCAAAGGTTAACAATAAGCTTCCCATCTGAATAAAATAAGTTCTTGGGGTACATGAATTAATTCGTCCGGCTATAGGCATTCTTTCGTCCGCCTATAGCCGGACGCAAGTTTGCCTATAGGCAACGTTTCGTTTGCCCATAGGCGGACGAATTAATTTATGAAGAGAAAGTACTTATTTGTAGAACAGCAACAACATAATGTAAGCATTAGCATTCATTATAGTTTATATATAAGGAGAATCTTCGGAAAGACGACAAGCTACCCTATTCTGCCATAGCCAACGTCAACACACTAATACGTACTCCTTCAATCTCTGCCAGCCGAGAAGCGCACGCTACGGTAGTTGCTCCAGTCGTCAACACATCATCTACTATTAATATATGCTTTCCTGCCAAATGCTCCGAACGATGCAATTCGAAGATTCCATCTACATTCTCCCAACGTTCTAAAGCTGACTTTTGTGTTTGCGTTTCCGTATTCTTCCGGCGTATGATCGCTTCGGTATCCACCGGAATACCTGTTACGGCCATAATCCCGCGCGATATCCATTCACTTTGATTGTAGCCACGTATCTGCTGTTTCTTCTTATGCAAAGGGATGGGAATGATTACATCAACTCCATGAAAGAAATCGGAAGCCTGCAATTCGGATGCCATATATCGTCCCATAATAGCACCAATTTCTTTCTGTCCTCCATATTTGAGCTGGTGGAGAACTTGCCGAAAATCACTTCCTTTGCGATAAAAAAAAGAAGTGGCACGTTCCAGAGGAAACTTACCCCAAAAAGCTTTTCTACCGGATTGTCTTTCCAAAGATGATAATCGGTACGAGGCAGGTTTATATTGCACATGGTGCAAATACACTCTTCCCCTTGGCCAATGATCCGCCACAAACGACGCAGCAACGGGGAAACCAAAGGGACAAAAAGAATAAAGCCAATCTTTTATAAGTAATGTGTGTTTCATAGTAGTAGCTATTTATACAATCGCAGCAGTCTTACATATCCAACGGAGGAACTTCCGCCAAAAGTTTCAAGAATAAAGGATGCAGGTATCCATTGGTTGCAATAATATGATGACCTTCTATAAAATGGTCGTCACCATAGAAATTAGTCACGCGACCGCCTGCTTCCTGTACAATCAGGGCAGCCGCCGAATAATCCCACTTACCGATAAACGCTTCGGCCCATGCATCAAAACGACCATTAGCTATATAACAGATTGCAGCCGCAGCCGAACCGTTCATGCGAATGCCTCCCACGACTCCATAAAGGTTATCAATCAGATGGAGAGCCGTCGGTTTATACTGATCATAATTATAAGGTAATTCAGTAAACACAAATGCATTCTTAATATCCCGAACATCCGAAACATGAATTTCCTCACCATTCATGAAAGCCTTTCCCCCTTTCCAGGCATAGAAACATTCATTCCGGCAGACTTCATACACAACTCCCAAAAGCAATTCGGTACGACTGCGCAGAGCGATGCATACACAATAAGGAGCCTCATCGTGAATATAATTCGTAGTTCCGTCCAATGGATCAATGACCCAGCAGTAAGGTTCGTCCTGATAAGTAGCAGAGCCTTCTTCCGTAATAAATCCTGCTTCGGGCAACAAGGCAGAAAGTGCTTTTACCAACCGTACTTCAGACTCTTTATCCACATACGACACATAATCATGCGCATGTTTTTCCATAACACGCTCACGACGGAAGTTTTTCCGCTCTTCTTTCAGAAAATGCCCGGCTTCGGTAGCTATGCGGCATACTTCAACTGTAAGTTGCTTTAAATCCAACATTTCATCTTTATTATTAAAAAGTACATCGAAGGTATAGCTTTTCTTATGAAAACCATCCAAAATGAGTATTATTTTCAGATAGACTATCAAACATTCAATCTTCAATAGAGAGAACAGGCCGCTTATCCCCCAAACTAGTATGTTTTTATTATCTGCCTTCGAAGCATCAACATATCTTAATGCTATCCTCCCAGAGAGCGTCGTGTTAATTTATAGTAAAGATAAAAGATTATCATATAAAACGTTAGATTATTCATATATTTGGCAATAAAATAACACAATCCAATCAAACTAAAAGCAAAAAACAGTATGGATAAACACATTATAGGAGAAAATGCAGGTACTTTATGGCAGTTACTGAATGAAGACAATCGGAAATGGGAACTAACAGAAATCAAAGAGGCAACCGGATTTGATGACATGGAATTAGCATCTGCCATCGGCTGGCTGGCTCGTGAAGACAAAATACAGTTTGAACTAAACAAAACCGGTGGCAAGGCTTATATTTACCTGATGCTAAACGTATATATCGGATAAGCAAAATATTATCAACCCAAAAACAATTCTGGCGATTTGAAAAATCACCAGAATTAACAGTATGCTCACTGTTTCATATATTAAATAACAAAAAGACAATTTTTCATTAAATTCAATGACAGGTAATCTTTTAATAAAAGCATAAATAGAAAACACATTCAGAACACACTGTAATATTATACAAAAGAAGCGCTTATTTATTCGTACCAACGAATACTTATACAAAAAAGACCGTATAATTTGAGAAAAACAACCGCATATTTAGAAATAAATAACCGTATGTTTACACCAAATCTTACGTTCCTTTTAAACCAATGAAGCGTTCCTTTTAAACCAACAGACCGTTCCTTTAAAAGGAACAATCCAACGGGTCAAAACACTAGCCAAAAGCGTCAAGAAAACAGAAACAATTAGCTAGATGGGGTTCAATGCCCGACATTTCAAATAGAACAAAACGTATCGTATATTTCAGATATCAGAGCACAAACAGCTATGATTTGCGTTTATACTTATCAGAAAAACATTCAATCACATTATAATATATTTTTCTGATTTGAGGAAATGAGAATTCCCTGCAATTTTCAGAACAGGCACGGCTTCTTCCCACAAATATGGGCAACAAAGAGCCACTGAAAACACAAAGTGACAGAATGCCAGATTTGCTTTTACATAAAAATTCCCGAATATTGCAATCTAATACTAATGCAAAGAGTTCCCTATGAAAGAGTAGATTCCGTTATATCCCTGATATACTCGTTATCTAAATCAGAAAAGAAGCACTTCTCCCTACAGGTTATCAAGGACAAGGAGGAAAAAGACTATCTGGTGATTTATGATATTATCATAAAGAGTAAACAACCGAATGGAAATACTGTAAAAGAGGAATTTTACAGACGCAAGCCCAATGGCTCATTTGAAGTATCCATTCAATACTTATATGAAAAGCTGACGGATACGCTACTCACCCTGCGTAAAAAGAAAGATATCTATTACGATCTGCTGAATGATTTGTGCAAAGCCCGAATGCTTTATGAACGTTCTCTGTTTGAAGAGTGTTTCGAAATACTATCCAATACGATAGAACAAGCACAATTCTACGAGAACAACGAAATTCTGACGATAGCTTTGAAGCTGGAACTGGAATATCTGCTCCATTTGAACTTTCCCGGTATGACCGAACAAGAATTATATCACAAGCACTTCATTCAAAATGAAGCACTGAAAAGAACACGAAAAATCACGGAACAATCATCCCTGCATAACCTTTTGAAATATCGGCTTTCACGTAAAGGGTCTATCCGGACACCTAAACAAAAACAGGATATGAATGACCTCATGGTGAATGAACTGTATATTGCGGCATCCTCTGATTCCGAAAGAAATTTTGAGTTGACGAGAAACCATAAACTGTTCCAGGCCAGTTATCTGATGGGAGTAGGTGATTATGGAAGCGCCCTCAATTCATATAAAGAACTCAATGAACTATTCGAAGAGAACCAGCAATTCTGGGCTAATCCCCCTATTTACTATTTGTCCGTACTGGAAGGCGTGTTAGATAGTTTACGTTCGATCGGTAACTATGACGAAATGCCCTATTTCCTGAATAAGTTACAGAAACTGTCAACTGATACTCCCCTTGAATTTAAAATTAATGTTATATGCCTGCTTTTTCAATATGAGTTATTCCCTCATCTCGACAAAGGGGATTTCTCCAAATGCATAGAAATCATCAGCCATTATAAAGAAAACTTATATGATAAAGAGTCCTGGCTGAATCCCATACGTAAAAGTGAGTTATTGTTATATACTGCTATTGTGCACATTGGTAACCATGACTTTAAACAAGCCAAAAAATATATCAGCAATACAATCCTCGACCATAATCTACGTTATCTCCCCATCATGCGTACAATACGGTTGGTACGCCTCATCGCCTATTATGAGATTCAAGACTTTGAGCTCATCAAACACGAATCCTTTTCTGTTTACAGAGGACTCAGCAAGAAAAAAGAACAATCTTTCAAGACAGAACACATCATACTCCATTTTCTCAATAAACGCGATCTCCCTATACTTAAAAAGGACAGAGAGACCTTATGGGAAAAGTTATCTCCGGAAATTAATAGCCTGCATAATGATAAATATGAGAATCAGTTACTGAGGATTTTCGACTTCACAGCATGGATAGAAGCTAAAATATTAAAAGAAAAGCTATCAGATGTCTTAGCACGCCATTCAGAAGTTAAAAAATACCATTCAAAGTAATCACTCTCTATCATTTTTTGTTTTGGTTTTATTAATATAGTCAACTAGAGAATTGGCTATACGGGATTTTCATGGCTTAATTCAGCAATAAATCTCTATTTGAAATTATATAATGCGAAGTTTAATGAAGAAAACGGCCTATGAATAATCGCTTAATTTGTCTCGTTCAAAATTTAATTCTATGGAGATCCCTTACATACATAAACCAAAGATTGTTGTCATCGGCAGTTGCAACACCGACATGGTGGTAAAGGCCAATCGACTACCCGTACCGGGAGAAACAATTCTGGGAGGATCATTTTATATGAATCCGGGAGGTAAAGGCGCCAATCAGGCCATTGCCGCAGCCCGGCTTGGCGCAGATGTGACATTTATATCCAAAATAGGATATGATCTCTTCGGATTGCAGGCATTGGAAATATATAAATCAGAAAGAATCAATACCGAATTCATTTTCACCGATTCAAAAAAGCCGTCAGGAGTGGCCCTCATTTCTGTAGATTCCTTTGGGGAAAACTGTATTATCGTAGCCTCCGGTGCCAATCAATCCCTGTCTCCTGAAGATATTGATAAAGCAAAAGACAAAATTCGGGAAGCGGACACCATCCTCATGCAACTGGAAATCCCGTTGGAAACTGTAGAATATGCTACAGCTCTTGCCTACGAGTATGGCAAGCGAGTCATTCTTAACCCGGCTCCGGCCTCTTCACTGAACAATGAGTTACTGAAAAAGACAAATGTCATTCTTCCTAATCGCATCGAAGCAGAGATGCTGTCAGGAATTAAAGTAACTAATCTGAAAAGTGCACATCGGGCTGTACAGGCTATCAGTTGCAAAGGTATTGAAAACGTAGTCATCACTTTAGGGAAAGAAGGAGCATTCGTCAAAGAGAAAGACAAGTACATCATGATTCCGGCTAAAGAAGTGGACACCATTGATACGACCGGGGCCGGAGATGTTTTTTCCGGAGCTTTGAGTGTCTCTTTATCCGAAGGCCGTTCTTTAATAGAGGCCGTAGAATTCGCAAACGCAGCGGCAGCAATTGCCGTAACACGTATCGGAGCACAAAGTGCCATCCCCTACCGAACAGAAATTAACGTATAATATAGACCATCTTAAAACGACAAGTATTATGAAAATCGTAGTAATCGGAAGCTCTAATATCGACATGATTGCCCAAGTCAATCATTTGCCTATGCCGGGTGAAACCGTAGGACAGGCACGCTTCATGCAGGCATACGGAGGAAAAGGAGCCAATCAGGCAGTAGCCGCAGCCCGCATGGGCGGAGAAGTGACTTTTGTCACGGCTTTAGGCAACGATATGTATGCCAGTATGCTGAAAGAGCATTATAGTAAAGAAGGGATTGCAACCGACCAAATCATTATCGACACTCAGAATCCTACAGGCACCGCCTTGATTCTCGTTGCTGAAAATGCTGAAAACTGTATTGCAGTAGCACCCGGTGCCAACGGAGCATTATCTATTGCACACATAGAACAAATTTCCAAAACACTAGAAGGTGCTGATATGGTAGTGATGCAGGCTGAAATTCCTTACGAGACGATCAAACAGGTTGCATTAATGGCACACCGGAAAGGTATTAAAATAATGTTCAATCCCGCACCGGCATGCTATATCGATTCCGAACTAATGCATATTATAGACATTCTGGTAGTAAACGAAAGTGAGGCCCAGTACATCAGCAATAGTTCCATCGAGGGAGACAACATAGACCAAATAGCACAAAAACTACGGGATGCAGGAGCCAAAGCAGTAATCATTACCCTGGGACACAGAGGTTCTTATCTGAAGACCGAATCAGAAGCTTATTTTATCCCTAGTTACCCTGTAAAAGCTGTTGATACAACTGCCGCCGGAGACGTATTCTGTGGCGCGCTTGCTGTAGCTTGTGTAAACGGATGTATCAACAGCGATGCCCTTCGCTTTGCCAGTGCGGCTGCAGCCATTGCCGTCACACGTGTAGGAGCGCAACCTTCTATTCCGATATTGTCTGAAGTTCAGGACTTCCTGAAACAATAACGCGATAAATCTAAGAACTTTGAATAACAACACTAAATGTAGAATTTATGAAAAGAAAGATGTCTTTATTGGGTTTAATATGTTTGTTCACAAGCATATTAATGGCACAGACCAAAATTTCCGGTACTGTAACAGATGTCGACAAGAACCCTCTGCCGGGAGTATCGGTAGTATGCAAAAGCACTTCACAAGGAACAGTGACTAATCTTGATGGTAAATACACCATTGAAATCAACAAGGGGAATACACTGACCTTCTCTCTCATCGGAATGCAAACACAAGATATTAAAATAGCCAGCCAGTCTATCATCAATGTGATTATGCATGAATCTACTATTGAACTCGACGAGGTAGTCGCCATCGGATATGGTACAGCCAAGAAGAGTGACCTGACCAGTTCGATCATCTCCGTCAAACCGGATGAACTGAAAAATGTGAAAGTCGGCTCTGCAGCCGATGCCTTGCAAGGTCTTGCCACAGGTGTATTGATATCGAAAGGATCATTCAAACCGGGAGGATCTTCCAACATCATCATTCGCGGAAACGGTTCATTCGGTAACGGAGGTGCCAGCACTACTCCGCTGTATATCATTGACGGGGTCATGTCGAATGCCGGACTGGATGTTATCGCTCCTTCCGATATCGAATCGATTGAGGTATTAAAAGATGCAGCTTCTACGGCAATTTACGGTTCAAGAGCCTCTAATGGTATCATCCTAGTCACTACCAAGAAGGGTAAAACAGGAAAAGCGTCTATCACCTTCAACACCAATATTGGTATTCAAAATCTTATTAACAAGCAAAAAGTACTCAATGCTTCCCAGTTTAAAGAAATACTTGATGCAGCTACAGACAATACCTATCTTTGGGATAAGGAAGAACAGCGTATGTTTGACGAAGGCCGCTCTACAGATTGGCAGGACTTGATTACACAAAGCGGAGTCTATCAAAACTACAATCTGGGCATTACCGGCGGTAGTGAGAAAACGACTTATTATTTAGGATTAGATTGGGTGGACCAGGAAGGCATTATCAAGAACACCGGATATCAAAAAGGAAATATCCGTTTTAACCTGGACTCCAAACTCAACAACTGGTTGACAATGGGTGCCAAATTCAATGTGATCCGTTCTTCTACCAACTCCAGTAACACAGACGGAGTAGCCGGCATGAACAGTCTGGACCAAGGTACTATGGGCAGTGCCATTGCCTCTAAACCAAGTGCACCAATTTTCAATGAAGACGGTACTTACTATGACAACTTACTACTCAGACCGAATCCGGTAGCAGCAGTAACCTATTTCAAGAATAACTTTACCCAGACTCGCATCAATGCGTCCTTCAACCTGGAAGCGGAAATCTTGAAAAATCTGATATTACGAACTGAAAACGGTACGGAATACATCAACAATCAGAGTAATGTATTCCAGGATTCACGCATGACAGGTATTTATAAGAACGTTAATATCTCAGATCGTGAAAATGGAGAGCAGTTCTATCTGCAGACAGAAAACACATTAACTTACCAACTCAACAAAGGCATCCACCGTCTGACGGCTGTAGGAGGTTTCTCTGCTTCTATCTTTAACTGGACAATGATGTCTGCACAAGTTTTAAATGCGTCCAACATCACGCAGAATGATAACTTGGGAACGGGTACACCTAAATCTATAAACTCGGATAAGGTTAAGTCTACACTGGCTTCTTTCTTCGGTCGGGTCAACTACTCGCTCGCCGACAAATATCTTTTGACGGTGACTCTCCGTGCCGATGGTTCTTCCCGTTTTGCCAAAGGTCACAAATGGGGATATTTTCCTTCCGGTGGTCTTGCATGGCGAATCAATCAGGAAGACTTTCTGAAAGATGTCAATTTCCTTGATAATCTGAAACTTCGTACCAGCTATGGTATTGTAGGTAACCAGGAAATCAGCTCCTATCAGTCAATGGCACAGGTAGACGCTACCAGCAGCAGATATACCGATTATGTATTCGGAGGTACACTGGCGAATGGATCCCGTACCTCTATATTGGCACAGCCGGATCTGACCTGGGAGAAATCACGCCAGTTTGATTTAGGACTGGATTTTGCCTTCTTCAAAAACAGGTTGTCCGGTTCTATCGACGGATACTATAAATATACATATGACTTGCTCTACAATGTACCGTTACCTCTCGAATCTGGTTATCGTACAGCATTAGTAAATGTGGGAGCTATGAAAACAGAGGTATTGAGTTAACATTAAATTCAGTGAATATTGATACTAAGGATTTTACATGGCAAACCAGTTTGAACTATTCTTTCAATAAAACGAAATAGACAAATTATATAATGACCTGGAACGTGTAGGCAACTATTTTGTCGGTCAGTCCATCAATGTAATCTACACCAAACGCTTTGGAGGTATATGGCAAAGTGACGAAGCAGAGATTGCCAAAATCTACAATGCAGAACCGGAGATTATAAAATTATCGACCGTAACCGTAACAACATTATAGACGATGACGACCGTGACTTTGTTGGTCAGACTACTCCGCAGTTCTTCGGAAGTTTCTCTAACACATTCAAATCCACGGATTCGATTTAACGATCTTCCTTACTTACGCCGGAGGACATAAAATCTATAATCCGTTCGCTTATCTTGATTCGTATTCACCAAGTGCTAACATGAGCCCCGATTATTATCATAACTATTGACACCGGAACGTCCCAGCAATAAATATCCACGACTCGGTAGTACCAACTCGCAACTGTATGAAACGGACGGGATGTATCAGAAGGAGATTATATCCGCCTCAAAACCTGGAGCTAGGATATACACTTCCCCGCAACATCGCCAACAAGGTATACGCCAGCAATATCAGAGTATATGCCTCTGTACAGAACCTGGTAACGTTTACCAAATATACAGGATTTGATGTAGAAACCAGCAATGCGAATCCATATCCTGCATGCCGGGTATTTATGGGCGGACTTACTGTTAACTTTTAAAATGACAACGACATGAAAAATATTCTATTTATATCCTTGCTCAGCTTTATGATGTGCAGCTGCGCAGACTTTCTGGATGAAAAAACATATAGCCAACTCACTCCCGAAAATGCCTATTTGTCAAAAGAAGGAGCCAATAAGGCTATGAACGGGGCTTACGCCATGTTACAAGATGGATTTGACTATAAATTCTCCATAGGAGTAGGTATACTGGGAACAGACGAAGCTACATCTTATAATGATACATATGGCGATCATGAAATACTACTGGACAAATACACATACTCTTCTGAGTATGATATTTTTCAGGCTGTTTACATCGACTTGTTTGAAGGAGTAAAACGCTGCAATGTAATTGTCGACTTGCTGCCTGATGATGTAGAAGACCGTGAGTTATTTGTAGCACAAGCGAAATTCCTGCGCGGCACCTATTACTTCGAACTGGTTAATCTCTTCGGCGGAGTACCTTTATGGTTGTCAGCTTCTGCCGACAAAGATAATCTTAAGAAGCCGCGCGCCAGTGTAGATGAAATATATACTCAAATAGAACAAGACTTGCTTGCTGCCGAAGAAGATCTGCCTCTCGTCAATGTATGGGAAGAAGGCCGGGCAACAAAATATGCGGCACAAGCCATGCTTGCACGTATGTACCTGCAAAGACACGACTACGAAAATGCACTGAAATATTGTAACCTGGTGATTGGCGATGGAAACAACTTCCATCTGTACAATAACTATGCGGATATCTACGATCCTGCCAACAAGAACCAAGGATACGAAAATATTTTTGAAATACAGCACCGGGCCAGTCTTAAATCTGAAGATGAAGGTTCTACGTCAACAGACTTTTTCCTTCCTATCGAACTTCAGGGAACTATTTATACCGGATGGGCAATGTATGGACCAACTGATTATCTGTACAACAGTTACGAACCGAATGACAAACGTAAAGCTATCACTTACATCACAAGTGGCGTGAACTCTGCAGGACAGACTGTAACCTTCAAGCCCCACTGTTTTAAATACTATAATCGTACGGAAGGATTCCCTGTGAACGATGGCGAACAAAACTTCCCGCTCATCCGCTATGCCGATGTTTTATTAATGAAAGCTGAAGCAATCAACGGATTGCCAGCCGAAAACGGACAGCAAACTAAAGAAAAGTTCCAGTGCCTGAACGACGTTCGTTCAAGAGCCGGACTTGATGCCATCGAAAACACAGGAGAGAATGCAAACGAAAGAAGGATTCCTTGAAACATTGCTTGAAGAGCGCCTGCACGAACTCTGTTTTGAAAAGAGCAGAAGAAAGGACCTGATACGTAATAACAAACTTCAAAGTTACGTAGCTGCCCGCAAACCGGACAGACCTGTACTCTGACAAAGCAAAAGAATACTATCCGCTGCCGCTTGCGGCAACTGATGCCAATTCTTTGCTCGAACAACTTCCGGGATATTAAACTAACCTCAATAAAATGACAGAATTATGAAAACTATAAATATCATAAGAACACTCATCCTATCCGGGATAATAGGTATCTGTTCTTCTTGCATAGAAGACTATAAATATGAAGAAGTAACAGGAGCTCCACAAGTAGCTTTCTCCACCAGTGAAACAGAGTTTACCAAACAATCGGGAAGTATCCTTTCACTCAAGGCTATCGTTATTGATGGGCAGGATGTAAAACATGAATGGAAATATGACGGCGAAGTATGCAGTGAATCTGCCGAACTTGAATATGAACTGACAACCGTAGGAACCTTCAAATTAGAATATACCTGTACGGATATACACGGTTCCACTAACAAAACGTTTACTGTAAATGTAAAACCGGGCGACATCGAAGGCGTGGTTTTCTCTACTGACAAGAGCGAATTTACAAAGAGCGTCGGCGAGTCACTACGTATCTCTGTTACGGTAAAAGGTACAGATCCTGTCAATCATGAATGGAAAGTAAATGGAACTGTACATTCGACTACAGCAAACTTCGACTACCCGATTACAGAAAGCGGTGATTATGAAATTGTATATACGATTACCAAAAAGAATCAAGAGCTTAAAAAAACATTCAAACTAACGGCTATTGCCAGCGAACATGGAAGCAACTGGTTTGTATGGCAAGATATGAAGCAATATGTCATCTGCCTGAAAGACGACGAAACCAAAGTAGTGACACACCACAACGGCGGTTCACAATTCGTTATCGAAACATACAACGGAAGCAATGACCAAAAATTTATGAAAGGAGCTTACTTTGGTTACAGCGCCGGGGATACTCATCTTGAATATACTAATATCTATAATGTAGGAACTCAAATGACTATCAACGAAAAAGGAGCAGTCGTAAGTGCTGATGTTACCGCTCCGGGCAACTGTGCAGCCGATGGCTGGAGAGGCTGGTATTTCATCATTGACGAACATTCCAATGCCCGTATGATTCACTTCCTCGAAACCTGGGATTACACCGCCACCTATACTGTTGCCATCAAAGGATGCATATTAAGACCTTCCGATGATAAACGAACGGTTGTTCCAGTATTCTATGACAGATGCAAAATAGACGGCGTAAGAGATCATACTGATTATAACGCCCTTGAAGGACAATACTATGACTTTAAGATAAAAGCCGTAGAAGACATGTAAAACCTAAAAAAGAAACGATTATGAAATTTAGATTTTCCCTATTTTATTTCCTGTTTGCATTCCTAGGCTGTTCATCCAGCAATGGGGACATTGACAAGCCTGAAAACAACGGTGGTGCTGAAGAAGGAAATATAGAAGTTAGTGGTGACAAAGTAATAGTTACTCCATTGTCATATGACCAGGCGTTCCGTAACCCGATGATGGGTTGGCGTGATGTATTTTCTGTCGGTCTGGACCCTATTCCAGCCAATTATCCGCTTCCATACGGATCTGTATACAAAGAATACATTCCTTGGGATCGCATAGAAAACGTAAAGACAGACGGTGTCGAAAAAGTAATAGCCTATAGTAATCATCGATGGGAAGGCATAGAAAAAAAGAATATCAAAGTCATTCCACGAGTATATATTCACTGGATGGGAACACCGGCAGTCAGTGATCCGGACAGACTTGACGGCATTCGTTTCCCATCCGATATAGCCTATACACAAGAACCTGGTACACCTTATCCTATGATAGGAGGCTATTTTGATCCTACTTTCCAGGATCGTGTGAAAGCATTGGTAGAGAAGATTGGCAAAGCATGGGACAACGATCCGCGTGTCGCATATATCGAGATGGGTATTATTGGTCAATGGGGAGAACAGCACTCCCCAATGATCGGTACCTATTGGAAACCTCATGATGCAGACGTACATGAAGCTAATAAAACATGGATTCCGGGAATCGAAAAAACACTGGGAGATGCCTTTACTGCCGCGTTCAAGAACAAAAAAGTAATGGTACGCTATGCCTATGATTTTAAGGATTATGAATTTGGATATTATTGGGATTCATGGGGAATTGCAGAAGAAGATGTAAGAGGATACGAAGAAATGATGAAAATGGGCAACCGCTGGAAAGTGCAACCTATTGGCGGAGAGATCTGCTGGAACTGGGGAGACTTCAGCCGCTATAGCAGTCTGACAGATATACTCGCTAATGATGCAACCCGCAAAAAAATAATCAAACAGATTCGTGATCTGCATTGTAACCATCTGGGATATTTTTCTTATGCACGTCCTGAAGTTGACTTCAGTCAGGATGCTTTAATGAAGAATGCACAGACTGTCCAAAAGGCGCTAGGATACCGATACATCTTAAGCGAATTCACATATAACAAGAAAATAGAGAATGGACAAGCATTTAATATTTCTTTTAAGGTGAAAAATGAGGGCTCCTCTCCCTTTTACTACAATTGGCCTGTAGAAATCATGCTCCTAAACAAAAATACCAAAGCCAAAGTATGGAGTACTATACTCGATAATGTAAATATCAGTCAATGGTACCCCGGTGAAAACTGGGATGACACTGCCGAGAAATATACTATTGCTCCACAAACATACGAAGTGAAACGCACTTTGACTCTGGACAAGAATCTGGCAACAGATGAGTACATTATTGCAATTGCAGTACTCGACCCTGCGGGTATGGTTCCTTCATTGCGTTTTGCCACTAAAAATTATTTTACGGGAGGTGTTCATCCAATGGGATATATAGGAGTAGGTAAAGAAATATCCAAATATGGTATTGCAACGTCTGCATTCAACAATGTGTATACAGACCTTACACTACATTATGAAGTAGATTGATAATTGACCATTAAAACAACACGAAATGACAAAAAAGTTATTGTTTATCATTCTGCCATTAATAGCTTTATTAAGCTATAGCTGTCAAAACAAGAAAAATACGCAAGTCCCGGCTTCCGACAAATCAGGAGTTATCTTTGATACGGACCTAGGAAGCGATATTGATGATGTATTTGCCCTTCAAATGATACTTAATTACGCCCATCAAGGGAAATACGATTTGCTCGGAATCGCCATCAGCAAAGACTTTCCCAGAGTAATCGATTATGTAGATGGTTATTGTCGGCTGAACGGTTTTGATGAAGTTCCATTGGGATATGCTTACAATGGTTCAGGCCTGGGTTTTAACAGAGAATGTGGCAAGTATGTATGTGCCACTTTAGATACGATTATTGATGGTAAGAAACTCTTGCCTGTCAAACGTACTATAGCAAACAGCATTCCCGAAGGTTACAAAATGATGCGCAAGGCTTTAGCAAACCGGCCGGATTCTTCTGTAGTCATTATTACTGTAGGATTTGCAACTAACTTATCCCGTCTCCTCAATTCGCAACCGGATGAGTTCAGTGAACTTAACGGTATAGACCTGATTAAGAAAAAAGTCAAATTGCTGTCCATCATGAGCGGAACCTACAATGACGATACATTTAATAACCCGGAGTGGAATGTGCTGCAAGATCTGAAAGCAGCCCAAAATGTATATAACAACTGGCCTACTGAAGTGATAGCAAGCGGTTCGGAAGTTGGAGTCAGAATCCTTTATCCGCACGAAAGCGTATTAAACGATTATCCGGGAGGCGAGAAATACCCACTCTGTGTATCTTATAAGTCGTATGAACAGATGCCTTATGATCGCCCTTGCTGGGATTTAACTTCTGTACTTTATGCAATCGAACCGGAAAACAGTCACTTAAACATCTCTCCTAAAGGGAAAATCACTATCGACGAAAAGGGATACAGCCGTTTCACATCTTCTCAGGAAGGAAAACACCGCTTCCTTATGATCGATAATGACAGTGTTGCAGCCGTAGTCAATAAATTGGTAGAAGTATCTACTAATATACCACAAAACCACTAATTATTATCATTATGTATATAGTCAATAGTTACACCTTAGCTATTATCTTCTGCTTTATCACAATGATATGCTGGGGATCGTGGGGAAATACCCAAAAACTGGCCAGTAAGAATTGGCGTTATGAACTTTATTATTGGGACTACACCATCGGCATCTTGCTGTTCGCCCTACTTCTGGTATTCACACTAGGAAGTTTCGGAGATTCGGGAAGAGGTTTTCTGGAAGACATCCAACAAGTGGAAGCGGCATATATTGCCAGTGCACTTATCGGAGGAGCTATTTTCAATGCTTCCAATATTCTCCTTTCCGCCTCAGTATCCATTGCCGGAATGGCAGTAGCTTTTCCATTGGGAGTAGGACTGGCATTGGTATTAGGAGTATTCATTAATTATTTCAGCTCCCCCAAAGGAGATCCGTTCTGGCTATTCACAGGAGTCGTGCTGATTGTTATCGCCATCATTTGCAACGGTATTGCAGCCGGTAAGAATCAAAAGGCGGGAACCAATAACAGCAAAAAGGGAATTATTCTTGCTGCTATTGCCGGTATACTGATGTCATTCTTTTACCGGTTTGTCGCCGCTGCCATGGATTTGAACAACTTTGAATCACCGACAACCGGAATGGCAACTCCTTATACTGCATTCTTCATCTTTGCTATCGGAATCTTCCTAAGCAACTTCCTCTTCAATACACTTGTGATGAAGCGTCCGTTCGTCGGTTTACCCGTCACTTACAAAGAATACTTTACCGGAAAAGCGAGTACACACATGGTAGGAATTCTCGGAGGATGCATCTGGGGATTAGGTACGGCATTAAGCTACATTGCCGCAGGAAAAGCGGGAGCAGCCATTTCTTATGCACTTGGACAAGGAGCACCGATGATTGCTGCTCTTTGGGGTGTTTTCATCTGGAAAGAATTTACCGGTAGCTCCAAAGCGACAAACAGACTTTTGGGAGTCATGTTTATATTATTCATTTTGGGCCTGACATTCATTGTCATCTCAGGAGGAAGCTAAAATAAAAAAGAGGTAAAGGAACTATTAGGTATTATCAATATAAAAAGAATCACCCCAAAAGTTAGAAACTAAACTTTTGGGGTGAAATTCAATTCTATGATTCAAACTATCATATACATTATTCAGACCGTTATATCCAGCAAAGTTTCTCCCTTTGCATTCAACACCCTGACTCTGAGTTCTTCCTTCTTCTTCTCAAGAATCATCACGGTAGCACCCTCCATCTTATATCCTCCACCTATAACAACCGGAAAATGATTCCCCAATTCACCTTTCGGGTGATAAGCATACTTATGAGTATGAGCATTCAGACAGATATCAAAAGGAGCTTTTTCCAGCAGCTTAGTCCATAGTTCAGCACAAAGATTCTTTCCATCATTACCATAAAGAGGGATATGGTGCAGAAGGATACGTTTCTTCGCTTTCTTAAATTCTTTGGCAGCCAGTTCTTTCTTCAGAAAACCGACCTGTTCATTACGTAACTGGCTGAAATCATTCAAATCATAATAGACCCAATGATCGTCTGTTTTGTCTTCTCCACAGTCCAGCATGACAATACGGGTATCTCCCCAGTTGAAAGAGCCATAAGTCTTGTCACCTACATAATCGAAATGGTCACGCAAACCGATAGAATAAGCGTTTCGGATTTCGTGATTCCCCCGCATAAAGAAAGTCGGGATACAATCTCCGCGCACTCCTTCGGTCAGTTCACTGATAAAGGCAGTTGCCTGATCATGACTTGCCGGGTCGTCTACACAGTCACCGTTGAAAACAACAAAATCATAGTCAATATCTTGAATTTGCCTACACAAAGCCCGGAAAGTATGGGTATGCTGATGCAGATCATTGAACACAACAGCAGTAAAAGAATCCGTACCGGTTACAGGCAGAGTAAATTCACTGAAAGCAGAACGGGCAGTATTTCGAAAACTTTCTTATATGCCTGATAAAGCAACATTTCTTGTGAACAGACACGATAATAATACTTTTGACCGGGCTGCAAATCATCCAGCCGTATTTTATGTAACTTGTTATTGCAGACTACCTGTCCGTCAACAATAGTACGCGCACGCTTTAATTGAGTCGTATCCGTACCGTATTCTACCAACAATAAGCAGGAACAGTGGTTTCCCACATCACGGTCATTCCATTTCCAACCGGATTCTGCAAATAGGGTTTAGTACAGAATATCTTATCCGCCTTTTCGGCAGTGCGCAGTTCCACAACAATAGGGCGATGATCGGATGCTACAGGTTCATTCACCACTTCCGAAGAGACGACGGCAAATCCTTTATCATTCTGCTTAAAAGCCGCCACGTAATCAATAGTCTCCTTTGGGGCGGGAGCAGGAAAAGTGTGTTGTTTGGGATTAGAGAGTATCCGAAATTCTTTCTGCAACTCTTTGATAAAATCCGATTCCGGCTCCGCATTCATGTCTCCTGCCAGAAAAAGAGGCTTTTTATAGGAAGCAGCAAAAGTTTTCAGAATCTCCAATGACTTCATCCGGTCTTCTTCCGTAAGGGATAAATGAGTGCAACAGTAAATATAATCTTCAAACTCCGCTAAGATCAATGCACGGGCTTCTTCCCTGCCGGGCAAAGCTATAGCCTGCAAGTGAAGCGGAGCTTTCTTTGACAGCAGACCGATTCCGTATTTTCCGCCATCATAATCTATAGCCGGAGCAAAGCAGGCATACATCTGCGTCCGCTCGGCTATCTCACCTAATACATATTTCTGATTACTCCGATTGGTCACGCTATCTACTTCCTGCACGGCTACTACATCAGGAGAAGCGTTATTAATCACATTTGCAATACGCTGGAAGTCACAGACACCATCCATGCCTGTTGCATTTTTAATGTTATAGGTCATCAGTCTCAACGTACGCTGAGCCTGCACCGGAACAATTAACAAGATCGCGGAAATCAGTAAGAATATCTTTTTCATGTTTCTCATTGGGGGTTAAATATTAGAATCACAAAGGTAAGAAAAAAATAAAAGCCACAAGAGACTTTTTACAATCTCTGTGGCCATTACTTATACAATCAGCCCCCGCACGCGGTCATCAAAGGCAGAAAGGGCGGCTTTGGCACCTTCGCCCATAGAAATAATAATCTGTTTGTAAGGTACGGTCGATACGTCTCCGGCTGCATAGATTCCCGTCACATTGGTACGGCAATGCGCATCGATAACGATTTCACCCGGTCGGTTTGTTTCCACAATATCACGGAAAACGCTGCAATTGGCGGAAAGTCCGATCTGCACGAATACTCCGTCCAGTTCTACCAAACGTTCTTCTTCCGTCTTACGGTCTTTGATGCGCAAGGCTGTCAGTTTATCGCCATTACCAATTACTTCTGTCGTTTGCGAACTCACGAATACTTCCACATTCGGCAGAGATTTAAGTCTTTCCTGAAGGACATTATCCGCTTTCAGTTCATCCATAAATTCAAAGACGGTGACTTTAGAACAGATACCTGCCAAGTCAATGGCTGCCTCGATGCCGGAGTTTCCACCGCCCACTACCGCAACCTGCTTTCCTTTATAGAAAGGACCGTCGCAATGAGGGACAGAAAGCGACTCCACGCCCGATATAATCGTTCTCGCCGGGAACATTCAGTTTTCGCCAGCTTGCACCTGTAGCGATAATCAATGCAGGAGCAATGAATTTCTCTCCTACGGAAGTAGTTACCAGTTTATCTTTTCCGGCAAGTTCTACCTTTTCTATCTTACGCTGTTCCAACAAATCAACAGGATAACGCAGAAGATGCGTTTTCAGATTATCGGCAAGTTCGCTTCCTGTTGTTTCAGGAACCGAAATCAGATTCTCAATGCCTACCGTCTCTTTCACCTGTCCGCCGACACGCTCGGCAACAATCGCCACGCGCAAGCCTTTACGGGCAGAATAGATGGCTGCTGATACTCCGGCAGGACCGCCACCGGCTACGATAACATCGTATTCCTTCACTTCCGTCTCCACCTTGGTTTCATCAATACCGTATTGCGCTTCCAGTTTAGCAAGCAATTCGCCAAATTCGCCACGACCTACATGAAGCAGTTTCCCATCGGCAAATACAGAAGGCACGCCTTGTATCTTCAAGGCATCCACTTCATCCTGATACAGTGCACCGTCAACCATTTCATGAGTAATGGAAGGATTCAGTGTGGTCATTGCATTCAATGCCTGAACTACATCCGGACAGTTGGTGCAAGTCAGTGAGACATAGGTCACTAAGTGTATCGGACCCTTCAAGGCTTTCACACGGTTGCAGACAGCCTCATCCGGAAAATTCTTTCCCTTACCGTCCAGATTCAGGATGGCGAGTAATAAAGAAGTAAACTCATGTCCGTTGGGGATAGCACGGAAAGTAATTTCTGTAGGTTTACCATTCTTTCCTATCGTAAATTTAAGTCCGCTTCCTTCATTTACCATACAAGTGATGTGATCGGAACATTCGGCTACATCGCTCAGCAATTCCAGCAATTCGGCACGGCTTTCATGACTGGCTGATACGGATATATCAAAGGTAAAGTCAGCCTCCAGTCCGGCAAAAATACCCTTCAGTTGTTCTTTTAATGCAGGTTCTAACATCTCTCTTTCTCCTTTCATTCTTTTAAAAGAAGGGCCGGCAGCGTCTCCGTTACCGGCCCTTCACACACATTATCAAGATCTATCAAATCTTACCGACAAGGTCAATGCTTGGCTTCAGAGTAGATTCGCCCTTCTTCCATTTAGCCGGGCAAACTTCTCCGTCGTGAGTAGCCACAAACTGTGCGGCTTCTACTTTGCGAAGTAATTCGCTGGCGTCACGACCAATATTGTTATCATTCAGTTCCACCACTTTAATCTTTCCTTCCGGGTTTACGACGAATGTTCCGCGGTAAGCCATACCTTCTTCTTCGATATATACACCCAGTGCACGGCTCAAAGCGCCTGTCGGGTCTGCCAGCATCGGGTATTTGATCTTACGGATACTTTCGGAAGCATCATGCCAGGCTTTGTGTACGAAATGCGAGTCAGTACTTACCGAGTAGATTTCCACACCCATTTCCTGGAACTGAGCATATTTGTCAGCCATGTCTACCAATTCTGTCGGACATACAAATGTAAAGTCGGCAGGGTAGAAGAAAAGGATTGCCCATTTACCTTTCAGGTCGTTGTTGGTTACTGTCTTGAAAGTCCGTTTTGAAAAGCCTGAACACTGAATTCAGGAAGTTGAGAATTTAAAATTGGTTCCATACTCTTTATTGCTTTTATTGTTATTAATTGATTTGACTTATAACATCAGAAACATCGTTTTGTTTTTGTTTCTGATGCAAAGATAAAGGCGGAAACCCCGCCTTTGCAAAAGTCCAATCGAATAATTCTATCGGATAATAGATGAAACCAATATGCCTACCAGTGAAGCTGCCTCTTCTACTTCTTTGTTTTCAGTAAACGCATACTGAGAAAGCTCTGCCAAAAAGATAACAATGGTTCCGAAGACAATAGTCAGGTTAGCATGAAACGGGCTTGTATATTCGCTCATAAAACCATCTTTAAAGAAGATAGGAGACAAGCTCATCCAGACGACAACGATAATGCCACAGATCACTCCCAAAACGGCGTCAACATTCCGCGCCTTCTTTGAAATATACCCCAGCAGGAAGAGTCCCAGCATACCACCGCTGAAGATGGAGGACAAAGCCCACCAGGCATCCAGCGCACTCTCTACGTTCAGAAATGCCAGCGCTACGAAAATACCGATTATTCCGATCAGTACATTCGAAACATACAAGGCTCTCACCGATTGTTTTTCTGTCGGTTTCTTATTTATATAACGGGCATAATAGTCCGTCAGAATGATAGTAGCCGAACTTGTAATGCTTGTAGCCACCGTACTCATTCCCGCCGCGAAAATGGAGGCGATCAATAATCCGGTAAGTCCGGTCGGAAGCGCATGTACAATAAAATAGGGAAAGACCGCGTCCCCCTCGACCCCTGCCGGAAGCAGTTCCGGAAACGTCTTGTAATATGTATACAATGCCGTACCTATCATAAAGAACACTGCAGAAACCGGAATAAACAAATAACCTCCGAAGAGAGCGGAGAACTTAGCCTGTTTATCACTCTTTGCCGTCAGATAACGCTGTACGTAGTTCTGATCAATACCATAATTCTGTAGATTGATAAATATACCGTAAATAAGGCATACCCAGAAAGTAGACTCGGTCAGACTGCTGCCGAAACTTCCCAAACTGAATTTCTGGTCAGTAATGGCTATCTGAAATACCTGCGCAGGCCCTTCGGACATCTTAAACATCAGCACACAAAGACAAACAACCGCACCGCCGATCAGAATAAATCCCTGAATCGCCTCCGTCCATATCACAGCTTTCAGACCACCCAGCATTGAATAGGCAATAATGGCAACGCTAGTTACTGCGATAATCATCTTAATATCCCATCCCAGCAGGGCATTCATAGGCAATGCGAGCAGATACAGAATAGACCCCATCCGGGCAACCTGCGTCAAAAGATAACACGATGACGCATATACACGTGCCCAGGGGCCAAAGCGTTCTTCCAGAAAACTGTAAGCCGATACGCTTCCGATAGAACGATAAAAGGGTACAAAGTATTTAGCAGCAAAATACGAGGCTATCGGAATGGACAAGCTGAATACAAAAGCATTCCAATCGGACATATAGGCCTTGCCCGGATAAGCCAGATAACTGATACTACTTACATACGTTGCGAAAATAGACATTCCCACAACCCAACCCGGAAGGGAACGTCCTGCCGAAGTAAATTCCTCCGACGAACGTTTCTTGTTGAAGAAAGAGCAACCGAAGACAACAACTCCCCCCGTGAAGAATAAAAAGATAATAATGTCGAGAATAGACATAGCCGTTCATTTTTTCTTAATTAATTACCTGAGCACTACATCAACTCCCAAATTTTGAAGTGCCTTCCATATTTTTCCTCTTTCCCGTTGTTCGAACTTATGGAAAGGCGCAGCCACATAATCGCTGCATATTCCGAGTAGACTGAGAGCACATTTCAGACCTTTCAGGTAACTGGACCCATGTTGCCCTACCGTATATATCGTAGCACTGATTTGCATTACTTTTTCCTGCAAACGTCTCAATTCTTCCATATCTGCATTCTTCGCAGCGTTGTATAAGCTCACATACAATTCGGGGAACATATTCGCACCACCGTTTACGCCGCCATGAGCCCCCAGCAGTACGGATTCCGCCATAATTTCTTCCGGTCCCACCAGCATCGAGAAATCCGGATTATCTTTCATGGCATACATCACCGACTGGAAATAAACCGTATTTGCCGAACTGTCTTTAAAACCGATTACGCCGGGATTCTCCGCTATCCGCTGAATCGTAGCCGGTGCAAAGTTCACCTTTGTATGAGTCGGCATATTATACAAGAATAATGGTAACGGCAACTGAGGCAGCAGATGCTCATAAAACTCGATCAGTTCGGGCTGACCTGTCGCAAAATAGTAAGGAGGAGCGGAAACGACGGCATCGGCTCCATGATCTGCCGCAAGGCAGGCAAGGTTCACACTCTCCACAATCGAAGTATCGGAAATACATACCAATACCGGCAACCGTCCTTTCGCTATACGACAGGTATTTTTAATCATTTCCACCCTCAATTTATAACTGAGGCTCTGTGATTCACCGGTAGTTCCCAACACAAAAAGAGCATGTACTCCCCCTGCTATCAGATGTTCGATCAATCTTTGCAAACCTTCCACATCCAACACATCATCGTCCAACAAGGGAGTTACCAACGGAGGAATAATTCCTGATAAAGGAATATTCATTTTGTTATTCATAGTCTGATTCTTTTAATTTGTATATGATTGTTATTAATGATACTAATAAGACGGGGTATTTAGCATTTTGTAATCACATTATTCCATATCTGAAGAAAAGATTTTATATTTTTGTCGGCAAACAATCTATTATATAAAATCAGTTATGATGAAACATCCTCTTGCCCAATTCCTGTACTGTCCCGAATGCGGTTCTCCGCACTTCGAAGTGAACAACGAGAAGTCTAAGAAATGCACAGACTGCGGCTTTGTTTATTATTTCAATCCGTCTTCCGCTACCGTGGCACTGATTCTGAATGAAAAAAAGGAACTGCTGGTCTGCCGCCGTGCCAAAGAACCGGCCAAAGGGACACTCTGACCTTCCCGGAGGATTTATCGACATGAACGAAACAGGAGAAGAAGGAGTAGGCAGGGAAGTATGGGAGGAAACAGGATTGAAGGTAGAAAAAGCGACCTATCAGTTCTCCTGCCGAACATTTATATCTATTCCGGCTTTCCCGTTCATACGCTCGATATGTTCTTTCTCTGTACCGTAAAAGACATGAGCCATTTCTCGGCAATGGATGACGTGGCAGATTCTTTCTTCCTGCCATTATCAGAGATACGTCCGGAAGATTTCGGGCTGGATTCCATTCGGCGGGGACTTGTACAGTTTCTGGCTCAACACAATTAACTAAAAGGGCACTAAACTTTTGGGTATCAGAAAACGTTTTAAATGAGGAAAATACTAAGATTCGTATTATCTTTGTAACCACCAATAATTATAAAACAACAATCACATGAAATTCAACATCAGACTTAATTACTCTCATCAGGAAGATAAAAAAGAGTCCAAAAAGAATAAGTATTTCGGATTCAAAATGGATGAGAGATAATTTACATAAAGATTTAAATGATTATAAAATAACTTTCAAAGGGTTTTCGTTGGAAGATATAGTCGTATTTTTGTCAAAACACTAGATTATGAAGAAAAGAATATCACGAATTATCTGCACCTTGTTGTGTTGTGCACCAATTGCCATCTCCGCACAGACAAGCGAAAAGATAACCTCTCCTGTCAACCTTTATAAAGAAGGGAAAGAGCTTTTCCAGGAAAAAAATTATGCAGCTGCCATACCTGCATTGAAAGCATTTGTAAAGCAAAAGCCAACAGCAAGTCTCCTTCAGGACGCAGAATATATGTTAGTCAGTTCGGCTTATGAACTGAAAGACAAAAACCGCATCGAGTTACTGCGCAAGTACCTCGACTGTTATCCGGATACTCCCTACGCCAACCGAATCTATTCACTACTGGCTTCCTGCTACTTCTATGAAGGGAAATATGATGAGGCCCTGGCACTCTTTAATTCTACACGGCTCGATCTACTGGGAAATGAGGAGCGCGACGACCGCACCTACCAACTGGCAACCTGCTACATGAAGACTGATAATCTGAAAGAAGCCGCCATCTGGTTCGAAACGTTACGTGCCAGCAGTCCCAAATATGCAAAGGACTGCAGTTACTATCTCGCTTATATCCGCTACACTCAGAAGCGCTATGATGAAGCGTTGAAAGACTTCCTCCCTTTGCAGGACGACCCGAAGTACAAAGAACTCGTACCTTACTACATAGCAGAAATCTATGCTATCAAAAAGAACTATGATAAGGCGCAGATCGTAGCACAAAACTACCTGTCGGCCTATCCGAACAACGAGCACGCTGCCGAGATGTACCGCATTCTGGGAGACGCTTACTACCATTTCGGACAATATCACCAGGCAGTGGAAGCATTCACCGGCTATCTGGACAGAGATCACTCTGCTCCCCGCCGGGATGCACTTTATATGCTGGGACTCTCCTATTACCAGACAAAAGTCTACTCCAAAGCAGCCGAAATGCTGGGACAAGTGACGACCGCCAACGATGCCCTGACCCAGAATGCTTACCTGCACATGGGACTCTCTTACCTGCAACTGGCAGAAAAAAACAAGGCACGTATGGCTTTCGAACAGGCAGCCGCCTCCAACGCCAACCTGCAGATTAAGGAACAGGCCGCTTACAACTATGCACTTTGCCTGCACGAAACATCCTACTCCGCTTTCGGTGAATCGGTTACTGCTTTTGAAAAATTCCTCAATGAATTCCCGACTTCTCCGTATGCCGAGAAAGTAAGCAACTATCTGGTAGAAGTTTATATGAATACCCGCAGCTACGAAGCTGCTTTAAAGTCAATCGAACGGATCGCCAAGCCGAGTGCACAGATCATGGAAGCCAAACAAAAGATTCTCTTCCAACTGGGTACACAGTCATTTGCCAATGCCAATTTCGAACAGGCTCTCCAATATCTGAACCAGTCCATCACCATCGGGCAGTACAACCGCCAAACAAAGGCGGACGCTTACTACTGGTGCGGAGAATCTTACTACCGCCTCAACCGGATGATGGAAGCCGCCCGCGATTTCAACGCTTACCTGCAACTGACCACGCAGCCCAATAATGAAATGTATGCGCTCGCCAACTACAACCTAGGATACATTGCTTTCCATCGTAAGGACTATACACAGGCAAGCAATTACTTCCAAAAGTATATCCAACTGGAAAAAGGCGAAAACAGAACAGCGCTTGCAGATGCCTACAACCGTATCGGGGACTGTCATCTGAATGTACGCAACTTTGAAGAAGCCAAGCACTACTACTCGCAAGCCGAACAAATGAATACTCCTTCCGGCGATTACTCCTTCTATCAGCTGGCACTGGTATCCGGTTTACAGAAAGACTATACCGGCAAAATCACTCTTCTGAACAGACTGGTCGGCAAATATCCTTCTTCTCCATACGCAGTGAATGCCATCTATGAGAAAGGACGTTCTTATGTACTGATGGATAACAACGGTCAGGCTATTACCTCTTTCAAGGAATTGCTGGAGAAATATCCCGAAAGCCCCGTCAGCCGGAAAGCTGCGGCTGAAATCGGTTTGCTGTATTATCAGAACGGCAACTTCGACCAGGCAATCAATGCGTACAAACAAGTGATTGAGAAATATCCGGGCAGCGAAGAAGCCCGCCTGGCAATGCGCGATATGAAATCTATCTATGTAGATTTGAACCGTATCGATGAATTTGCGGCTTTAGCCAATGCGATGCCGGGACACATCCGCTTTGACGCCAGCGAACAGGACTCACTTACGTATGCGGCTGCCGAAAAGATTTATGCACGTGGCAGAACAGAAGAAGCCAAGAGCAGCCTTAATAAATATCTGCAAACTTTCCCAGAAGGAGCATTTAGCCTGAATGCACATTATTACCTCTGCCAAATTGGAAATGAGCAGAAGAATTATGATATGGTGCTCCTCCACTCCGGAAAATTGCTTGAATATCCGAATAATCCATTCGCAGAAGAAGCGCTGATCATGCGTGCAGAAGTACAGTTCAACCAGCAACAGATGGCAGAAGCTCTGGCAAGCTACAAGATGCTGAAAGAAAAAGCTACCAATGTAGAACGCCGCCAGCTTGCCGAAACCGGCATCCTGCGTTGTGCCTTCCTGCTGAGAGACGATGTGGAAACAATTCATGCAGCAACCGAGGTGCTGGCTGAAGCCAAGCTTAGTCCGGAACTGAAGAATGAAGCTCTTTATTATCGTGCGAAGGCTTATAAGAATCAGAAAGCAGACAAGAAAGCATTGGATGATTTCCGCGAACTGGCCAAAGATACCCGCAATTCTTATGGTGCCGAAGCTAAATACCAGGTTGCCCAAGCACTTTACGATGCCCAAGAATATGCAGCGGCAGAAAAAGAGCTGCTCAACTACATCGAACAGAGTACGCCACACGCTTATTGGCTGGCACGCAGCTTTGTCCTCCTGTCGGACGTATATGTCGCTATGGGTAAAGACCTCGACGCACGCCAGTATCTGCTGAGCCTGCAACAGAATTACCAGGGCAATGACGATATCGAGAGCATGATTGAAGACAGACTAAAGAAACTAAACAAGTAAAGATGAAAAGTATGAAACGAACTCTTTATATAGCAGGAGGCTTTACACTGGCATTTCTGATGCCGTTCAACCTTCAGGCACAGAATACTCAGCCGAAAGATACGACCATGAACCGCACGGTCGTCGTAGAACAGGAATATAATCCCGACATTCTGGATGCTTCCAAAGTGAATGTGCTGCCCAAAGTGGAAGAACCTACCGTCAGCAAAAAGGAAGTGGAATATGCCACTACTTTCTTCCCGGCTACCTCTATTCCTGCCGACCTAATGCGTCCCTATGTAGGAACGGAAGTGCAGCCCGGCAGCAAGCCCGGATATATACGCGCCGGATATGGAAACTACGGTAATCTGGATCTCCTTGCCAATTACCTGTTCCGTCTGTCGGACAGGGACAAGTTGAACGTCCGCTTTCAGATGGACGGAATGGATGGCAAACTGACTATGCCGGAAGCAGACACGAAATGGAACGCTTATTATTACCGTACCCGTGCGAATATCGATTATATCCACCAGTTCAACAAGGTAGATTTCAACATCGCCGCTAATTTCGGACTCAGCAATTTCAACCTTTCTCCGGTTCAGCCCGGCAAGCAGAAGTTTACTTCAGGAGACTTCCATCTGGGAGTAAAATCGACAGATGAAAATTATCCCATACAGTTCGAAGCGGAAACCAATCTGATGATGTACAACCGTCAGAACAATAACACTTTCTTTTTCAATGACAAAGTCAGAGAAACACAAGTGCATACCAAAGGATTGATCAGCGGCGCTATCAGCGACGAACAGAGCATCAACATCGGATTGACATGCGTAATCTCATCTACAATAAAGACCTGAAACTTGCTGACGACCTCCAGGTATATGAGAACCGTACCACTCTGGCACTGAATCCGCATTATAAACTTAGCAGCGACAGCTGGAATCTGCGATGCAGGAGCCAATGTAGATCTCTCATTCGGCAGCGGTAAATCATTCCGCGTGTCTCCGGATGTAACAGCACAGTATATCTTCTCCGACAGCTACGTACTCTATGCGCAAGCTACCGGAGGCAAGCTGGTCAACGATTTCCGCAGACTGGAAACGATCTGTCCTTATGCCTTGCCGGTAGCCCCTATTCTTGATACATACGAACAGCTGAATGCAGCGATAGGATTTAAAGCGAGTCCTTATCCCGGATTATGGATCAATCTGTATGGCGGTTATCAGGATTTGAAAGACGATTTCTTTGAGGTACAGGAAGAAACATTTGTCAACTATGATCCCTCACTTGCCGGTGATGCTCAGGAAGGGAATTCCTCGTCTCCGGTCACAGCACATCAATATCTGAATCTGGAATTTAGCAATGCCAACAACTTCTACGCCGGTATGAAGATCAGCTATGAATACAAAGACCTCATTGCATTGTCCGCTGCTGGAACTTACCGTAACTGGGATGCGAAAGAAAAATACAGCCTGTATATGAAACCCGCCTGCGAAATTAATTTCAGCGCAGACTTCCGCCCGATCACAGGACTGAATATCAATCTCGGTTACGATTATATCGGACGCACAAAGGTAGAAGGCATTAAAGCCGCAGCAGTCAGCGACCTGCATGCCGGAGCCAGCTATAATGTGTTCAAAGGAGTATCCGTGTATGCCCGGATTAATAATATCCTCAATAAGAAATACCAGTATTATCTGGGCTATCCTACAGAAGGTCTTAACTTCCTGGGAGGATTAAGCTTCAGCTTCTAGACAAGACATATTCTCCAAAGAGAAGAACCAATCAGATGCCCATCCTGTTATTGCCTATGTGCAACATAACAGGATGGGCTTTTTTATTGTTCCTTACAAAGCCTCCTTTTCCATCCCGTCTATAATTTTGTATCAAGGTCTACCCATTTGTTACAGATAGTGTTTCTAGCTATTTGTGCACCTAATTTGGTGAATATTGCACGTCCCTTTTTCACATCGCCCCTAATTTTGCATCATCATTAAAAGATAAATGAAGTTAACCTTATTGCACATAAGCAAAGGATATATTTAGAAACTGAAGAGAGAATAAAGAGAATAAAAGTCACCCCAACCCGGTTGACCTAACTATAAACTAAATATATTATTAACCTATCAAATTAAACAGTATGAGAAACGCGCTCAATTTAAGATTCTGCTTTCTTGTTACGTTTCTTTTATTCATACCGATGATGTATGCCTTGCCCCCGGAAGGTATCACAATTAAAGGTAGAGTAACGGATGAAACACTCAAAGAAGGCGTTCCCGGAGCTAATGTGACTGTGAAAGGCACGAGCATTGGGACTATCACAGACTTTGACGGTAACTTTACGATCGTCGCCCCAAGCAAAAAATCCGTATTAAACATCTCCTTTATCGGGTACGTAACCCAGGAGATCGTGGTCGGAGACAGAACAATCATCAATGTTTCCTTAAAAGAAGATGCACAGAACCTCGGTGAAGTGGAAGTTGTAGCTATCGCCTATGGTAATCAGGACAAGCGCATGCTTACCAGTGCCGTCTCCTCCATTGACAACAAAGAGCTGATCAAATCTCCGGCAACAAGTATCACGAACCTCCTCGCAGGAGCATTGCCGGGTGTATCTTCCGTACAGACTACCGGACAGCCTGGTAAAGATGCTGCTGCCATCTACGTACGTGGTGTCGGTTCATTAAATGATTCACAATCCAAGCCCCTGGTTTTAGTAGACGGAATAGAACGTGAGTTTTCACAAATCGACCCGAACGAAATCGAAAGTATTTCAGTATTGAAAGACGCCTCTTCCACCGCTGTATTCGGAGTAAGAGGTGCTAATGGCGTTGTATTGATCACCACCCGAAGAGGTAAAGCAGGCAAAACGCAGATTTCCGCCAGCACCAAACTGGGTCTGCAACAACCCATCTCACTGGTAGAGCAGACCGGAAGTTACGAGTTCGCACGCTTCTGGAATATGAAGCAGGAGATGGACCACGTTACGAATCCTAAGTTATACTTCACTCCAGAACAGGTAGAAGCCTATCGCACCGGCTCAGACCCCATCATGTATCCCAGTATGGACTGGAAGAAGTATATTTTTAATAATATCTATCTTCAAAGCCAGAACAACCTAAATATCTCCGGCGGTAGCGATAATGTACGATACTTCATCTCAGTAGGTTATACTTATCAGAACGGACTTCTGAAAGAACTTCCCGGACAAATGTACGACAATAACTATCGTTACAACCGCTATAACTACCGCGCCAATATCGATGCCAATCTGACCAAGACCACTTCGATGAAACTCGGTGTCGGTGGTGTTTTAGGCAAGATACAGGAACCGCGCAGCGTCGTTTCGGGCACAGGTGAAGACCAGAATCCTTGGGTAATCGCACAGATCTGGTCACATCCGTTTGCAGGACCGGGATTTATCAACGGAGTACGTACACTGATTCCTAAAGATATGGTTCCGCTGGGAGAAGTGATGCGTGACGGTATGTTCGTATTCTACGGACAAGGTTACAATCAAACGTATGACACGACATTGAATCTGGATTTGGACATCACACAGAAACTGGACTTTATCACTCCGGGACTGAGCGTTTCCGTGAAAGGTGCTTACGACAATAAATTCAAACTGGAAAAAGTACGTACGGGAGGCGCCATCGAAGCGCAGACTGTGTACTACAAATCATACTTTGACACCAACGGTACGATGTCACAGACCGATCCCGACTACGATAAGTCACTTATCTATGTACCCAGCGGCAGCGATACTCCGCTCACTTACTCGGAAAGCAGCGGACGCGGACAGAACTGGTATCTGGAAGGACGTATCAACTATGACCGTACATTCGGCGACCACAGAATATCCGGTCTGTTCCTTTACAATCAGTCGCGTAATTATTATCCGGACAGCTACACTTATCTGCCCCGTAACTACGTAGGACTGGTAGGACGTGCTACTTATGCCTATCAAAGCAAATATCTGCTCGACGTAAACGTCGGCTACAACGGTTCGGAGAACTTTGCTCCGGGCAGCACCCGTTTCGGTGTATTCCCTTCCTTCTCTGCCGGCTGGATCGCAACTGCCGAGAAGTTTATGGAAAACCAGAAAATCGTAGACTACCTGAAACTCAGAGCATCCTGGGGACGTGTAGGTAATGACAAGGGTGTAGACTCACGCTTTATGTACATGCCTGCCGTATGGGGATCATCGGGCAGTTACAGCTTCGGTGTGGACAATCCGATTTCCCAATCGGCAGCAGCCATCTCACGTATGGGTAACCCGGCAGTAACCTGGGAAACAGCCGACAAGCAGAACTACGGTATTGATCTTAAGTTCTTCAACAGCCGCCTGTCCGCTACCTTCGACTACTTTATCGAACACCGCACAGGCATTCTGATCTCTCCGGAATCGACCCCAAGCATCATCGCAACTGCACTGCCTAACCTGAACATTGGTAAGGTAGACAACCACGGTTACGAAGTTTCTCTCGGCTGGCGCGATAAGATCGGAAAGGATTTCACCTATAATGTGGATGCCAACGTCTCTTTCGCACGCAACAAAATCCTCTATATGGACGAAGTGCCCAAGCAATTCTCTTATATGAACCAGACCGGTGGCTCTACCGGACGCCAGACCGGAGTATACAACTACATCCGTCTCTATCAGTACTAGCGACTTCATCACCGGAGCCGACGGCGAACTGACCTTAAAGCCGGAACTGCCTCAGCCTTATCAGAAGGTATATCCGGGTGACGCCATGTACGCCGACCTCAATGGAGACCACATCGTGGACGGTAATGACAAGAGCGTAGCAGGTTATGCTACCCGTCCGGAATACGTTTTCGGCATGAACATGGGATTCGACTGGAAAGGATTCAACTTCACCATGCAATGGGTAGGTTCCAAGAACGTTAACAGAATGTATGACATCGAATACCGTATCCCCTATACAAATGCCGGAAAGCGTGGTTTGCTGACCTACTTCTACGACGGTTGCTGGACTCCGGACAACCAACTGGGAGCTACTTATCCGCGCCCGTCGGAAGAATCGGAAAGCTGGAACTCCGAACCTTCTACCCTCTGGTTGGTAGATGCTTCCTATCTCCGCTTGAAGAGTCTGAGCTTCGGTTATACCATCACCGGAAAGAAATTCCTGAAGAAACTGGGCCTCAGCTCACTCGGATTAAACTTCAGCGGCTACAACCTGCTGACCTTCTCACCGCTTAAATATCTTGATCCGGAAAGTGATCCTAACCGATTCGGAGATTATCCGCTGATCAAAGTATATAGCTTCGGTTTAAATCTTAACTTCTAAAAAACGACTGTATGAATAGAATAATAAAAGGACTCGGAATAGCATTAGGTTGCGTACTGATAGCCTCCTCCTGTTCTGAAATCAGCTTCGGGGATAAATTTCTGGGCGACCAGCCTGAGAGTTCCGGAGCGACTACCGAAGAAATGTTCTCTTCGAAAATAAATGCCGAAAAGGTGCTGACCAAAGCATATACCGGATTACCTTATGGGCTACCGACCGGCTCTGACTACAAATTGGGTGTGAACATACTTGAATCAATCACAGACTTATGTTACAGTTTCCGTGACAATATCAGTGATGGGCCTGTCAAGCTCTATTACAACGGAGCACTCAGTGCCAACAACGTCCCAAAGAATTCTGCTTACCGTTATGGAAGCAAGTCTGACTGGACCACCATCCGTTACGCTTGGTTATATATCGAGAACGTAGAAAAAGTGCCCGACATGACAGCCAGCGAGAAAAGTGAACGGATCGCGGAAGCCAAAGTTTTGATCTCCCTCTGCTATTTCGAAATGCTGAGATATGTAGGCGGTGTGACATGGCTGGACCACTATGTAGACGTAAACGAGACAATGAATTTCCCCCGTATCACTTTTGCCGAAACGGTAGAGAAGATCGTAGGATTGCTCAACGAAGCCATCAACTCCAATCTGGCCTGGAAAGCCGAGAAAGCAGATGACGGACGTATGACCCTGGCAGGAGCGATGGCATTAAAGTTCAAGGTATTGCAATGGGCAGCCAGTCCGACTTTCAACTCAAACACTAAATGGCATCCGGAAGCAGACGAATATACCTGCTACGGAAATTACAGTGACCAGCGTTGGAAAGATGCCGCAGAAGCAGGCGCAGCCTTTTTCACAGAATTACAGAAACGGCACGAATACGAACTGATTCAACCTACGGAAGAGACGCATCGGGCAAGACGTCTGGCCTATCGTCAGGCCTACTACAACCGCGGCGGAACAGAAATATTAATCTCTACCCGTCAAGGATATAGCTCCGATGTTCACAGCAGCTTTATCGGTCAACGTTATTACAGCGGCCCTACATTGAACTATGTAGATATGTTTCCGTGGGAAGACGGAACTGATTTTCCGGCAAATTTCGACTGGAAATCCCCCTCCAAGCAACCGTTCTTTACAAAAGGCGAAATGGTGCCCACCCGCGACCCACGTCTGTATGAAAATGTAGCTTGTCCCGGAGACACCTACTGCAACGGAACAACAGCTCCTGTTTATATCAACCACGCCGATTACAAAGACGGCAGCGGATTCCTGATCATGAAGTACATCTTACAGGAAAACAACGATCGCGAAGGTCCGGTACAATGGTCACACACCCGTCTGGCGGAAATCATGCTGGGATATGCGGAAGTACTCAACGAAGTCAACGGACGCCCTACCGACGAAGCTTACAAAATGGTAAACGATGTACGAAAGAGAGTAGGTCTGCCGGAACTTTCCAAGACGATGAATCACGATCAGTTCCTCGAAGCCGTACTGAGAGAAAGAGCACTCGAATTAGGATTTGAAGAAGTACGCTGGTTCGACCTCGTTCGCAGAGACCGTCAGAGCGACTTCAAGAAGAAGTTGTACGGACTCAGAAGCAGAGGTAACGACCTGAACAATCCGACTGAGTTCACCTTCGAGAAGATCGAACTGGGAGACCATTACTGGGCTACCAACTGGGATACCAAGTGGTATCTGGCTCCGATTCCTCAGGAGGAAATCAACAAGCAATATGGAATGACCCAAAACCCGGGCTGGTAAATGACACGTTAACTAATATCGTTTGAACAATGAATAAAATAAATTATATATTAATCACTCTGCTCCTGGGAGGTTCGGTATCCCTGAATGCACAGACATCGAAAGCTGCTTCGGAAATGCAGCTGGCAGATACACTGAGCATCGGCTACCAGATGAACGTATCTTCCCGGACCAGCAGTTACTCTATCAACGGAGTCAATGCTTCCGCATTCGAAAAATCCCCGTACATAGATATCAGCAAAGCTTTGTATGGAAAAGTGGCAGGTCTGAATGTATATCAGGGTACAGGCTCGTCAGCCGATAACATATCCACCCTCTCTATACACGGAAATGCCCCGCTAGTATTAATTGATGGTTTCCCACGTGATATCAGTGACATCACTTCGATGGAAATCGAATCATGCTACGTTCTGAAAGATGCGGCAGCCGCTGCTCTCTACGGTATGCGTGGTGCGAATGGAGTAGTACTGATTACGACTAAACGCGGAATAAGCAATGGTCTGAAGGTAAATGTGGACTATAATTTCGGTGTCAATACCCAATTCCGTTCTCCGGACTTCGCAGATGCCTATACGTATGCGAACGCTCTTAACACCGCATTAAGCGGAGACGGTCTGCCTGCACGCTACAATGCACAGGAACTGGATGCTTTCCGGACAGGAATCTATCCGTATGACTATCCGAATGTAGACTGGTGGAATGAAACGCTGAACAACACAGGATTGACCCACAACCTGAAAATGTCTTTCAGCGGAGGTAGTGACAAGTTCCGTTTTTACACGGTAGTAGACTATTACCGGGATCGCTCCATGTTGAAGAAAAACACGGAAGATACACGTTTCGACACTACACCTACAGACACACGTCTGACCGTGCGTACCAATCTGGACGTAAAAGTGACGGAAAGCACATTGCTGAAAGCCGGTATCGTGGGCAGACTGAAAGAATTCAGAGGTACCCGCTATGGACGCAGCGCTATTTTCAACAAGATCTATGGCATTCCATCCGCTGCATTCCCCATTCGTTATGAGAATGGCATTTATGGAGGTAGCTCTGTGTACGGAACCGGTAATCCGGTAGCTCTGTTGAAAGACTACGGACACATCCGTAACGTATACGGAACACTACTCGCCGACCTGAGCATCCGTCAGGATCTAAGTGCGTTGACCAAAGGGCTGGCAGCCGAAGCATCCGTCTCTTTCGATAATATCGGAGGAATGAATGAAACCACCAATAAAGAGTATCGTTACATGAACAGCAATGCAAGTATCACCAGTGATGGTACACTGGTGACAACTCCTGCCATTTATGGTACAGACTCCGAAACACTGGGACATACACAGCCTTTCGAAAGACTGATGCTACGCAGCGATTTCCAGGCAAAAGTGGATTATAACCGCACTTTTGGCAAACACCAGGTGGGAGGAGCATTGATTTATGATATGCAGTCTGTTGTCAAAAACGGCAGAAACAACTCTCAGAAGAATCAGTCTGTGCTGGTGAACGCCACATATACTTACGACAACCGTTACAGCCTCAATGCCGTATTCAACCGTTCGGGATCAGCTTACCTGCCCGACGGAGACAAATACTCGAACTATCCTGCCGTTTCTGCTGCATGGATCGTCTCCAACGAAGCATTTATGGAAAAGGTGACACCGATCAATCTCTTCAAGATTCGCGCCTCTTACGGTCTGTCCGGATGGGACGGCAATCTGAGCCACGAACTATGGCGTCAGTCTTATGGCAGCGGTGGTGCCGGTTATAACTTCGGAGTGAATGCCGGAGGACAGTCCGGTGGCAGCGAAGGCGATTTGCCGGTTATCGGCCTGGTAGCGGAAAAATCACAGAAAGCGACTTTCGGATTTGATCTCGCCGCTTTTGATAATCGTTTGAATGCAACAGTAGAAGGTTTCTACGAAAAACGTTCGGATATACTTGTGTCAGGTGCCAATTCTACTTCCGGTATTATCGGTATCACAGTAGGTCAGGTGAACGAAGGAATCTATAAATACAAAGGACTGGATGCTTCTTTGAGTTGGAATGATAAGATCGGTGATTTCCATTATGGCATTGGCGCAAGCATGTCATATCTGAACACAGAGGTAGTCAATGTAAATCAGGCATATCAGGAATACGACTACTTGTACACCAAGGGCAATCGTATCGGACAGATGTACGGTCTGGAAGCTATCGGCTTCTTCAACAGCCAGCAGGAAATCAACAACAGTCCGCTACAAACCTTCTCGGACGTAGCCCCCGGTGACGTGAAATACAAAGATCAGAACGGTGACAACCGCATCGACGAGAAAGACGTTGTGAAAATGTTCGGTTCATCTGTTCCACGCTTCTATTTCGGATTCAACCTGAACTTCTCGTACAAGAGACTGGAACTTTCCGCTGACTTCCAGGGAATGACAGGAGTCACTGTTTCACTGCTCAACAGTCCGCTTTATAGCCCACTTGTAAGCAATGGCAACATTTCGAATACATTCCTGAATGAAGAAATAAGCTGGACACCGGAGAATAAAGCCAATGCAACCATGCCGAGACTGACTACGCAGGAAAATCTGAACAACTATCGCGCCAGCTCACTGTGGTACCGTGACGGTTCATTCCTGAAACTTCGTAACCTATTGGTAGCTTACACTTTCCCGAAATCGCAGACTCGCTTTGCCGACCTGAAAGTATTCGTACAAGGCACCAATCTGTTCTCATTAGACAATCTCCATTTTGCCGACCCGGAACAACTTGGCATCGCTTATCCGTCGACAAGAAGTTATTGGGCAGGTATCAAACTTAATTTTTAATGCAAAGTAACAAATGAACATTATGAGAACCAAATACATACTCTTAACCATTTTGTCTTCGTTGGTCTTTGCTTCGTGCAACTACCTTGACTTTGATGAAACGAACAACCTGAAGACAAAAGAAGACATGTACAAGTATTTTGGTACAAGCAAATCAATGCTTACCCACGTATACTCATACATGCCACAAGGCTACCAACTGTTTGCGACCTCCGGCGGACTCTTCACCGAAGACAGATATTCCATGCGCGACTGTGCCAGTGATGACGGCGAATTCGGAGCCTATGCAGATAATATTCAGAATACCAATAACGGTAACTGGTCGCCTATTAAAACTTATGACGATTCATGGACCCTGTATCGTGGTATACGTGCTGCCAACAGCTTTATAGCAGAGATTGCCCAAGTGGACTTCACACGCTATGAGCACGACGGACAATATACAAACTGGATGAAGCAGCTGAAATATTTCCCTTACGAAGCCAGAGTGCTGCGGGCACACTACTTCTTTGAACTGGCACGCCGCTACGGTGACATCGCCATGCCATTGGAAGTACTGACTGAAGAGGAAGCCAACACAATCGGCAAGACACCATTCAGCGAAGTTATCAGCTTCATTGTCAGTGAATGCGACGACGCTGCCAATAACTTGCCGGACAGCTATGTAAACGAACCGGGAGCGGAAATCGGCAGAGTGACCAAAGGCTTTGCAATGGCAGTAAAGTCAAAAGCACTGCTATATGCTGCCAGTAAGCTACATAATCCTTCTATGGATACCGAATTGTGGAAAAAGTCTGCCAAAGCAGCAATAGATATTATCAACACAGGGCTTTACTCTCGACCCCAGGAGAGTGCCAACAACCTCGACTCAAAGAAGTTGTACTGATGAGGATCAATGGTGATGATTCGACTTCGAAATGTTTAATCTCCCGCTTCGCATGACTGCGGGAACACGCACTTCCAGTCTTATCCCATACAGCAATTACCCATCACAAAACCTTGTGGACGCATTCGAGACAGTCAACGGTTACAAAGTAACCCTAGAAAACACAGGATGGGTTTGCGAAGACCCTGCATTTGACCCGCAATCACCTTATGAGAATCGTGACAAACGTTTCTACCGCGCTATTCTTGCCAACGGAATGTCGTTTAAAGACTACACCATTGAAACCTTCAAAGGTGGCGCCGACGACGGAATCGTATCACAAGGCGGTTCACCGACAGGATACTTCCTGCGCAAGTACATTCAGGAAGCTACCAGCTTTGAACCGGGTAAAGAAGCTGTCAGCAAGCATCATTGGTGATTTACCGCTATGCGGAAACATTACTAACGTATGCGGAATCTATGGTCAACGCTTTCAATGATGTCAATTACACAGATGAGACTTATAAGTATTCTGCTCTGTGGGCTATCAATGAAGTGAGAAAGAATGCCGATATGCCATTGATTCCTTCCATGGGAAAAGAAGATTTCCTTGAACGCCTGTACAATGAATGGCGTGTAGAGTTTGCTTTCGAAGATCATCGTTTCTGGGATGTACGGAGATGGAAGATTGCCGATACTACCCAGCGGGAACTATACGGAGTAAAGATCGAGAAGCAGGCGGACGGTACGTTCAACTTCTACAAGAACCTTTACGAAACCCGTAACTGGAGAGATTGCATGTATCTGTATCCGATCCCTCAAAGCGAACTATACAAGAATACAAACTTAAATCCTCAAAACACAGGATGGTAATTAATTGTCTAATCTAATATTTAAAAGATATATGAAAAAGTTATATAGCAACACGTTAATGCAACTGATTCTTGCACTGTGCACATTCAGTTTTGTAGCATGCCAGGAGTTTGACATCGACTCACAGCCGGAAGGTCCTCTCAATATCCAGATAGATGCTTTGGAGTCTTATACTGCTTTGGCAACTTCTCCAAGCAATGTAGTGTTCAACATCAGCTCCAACACTCCCTGGACGATTGAAAGCGACCAGCAGTGGTGCAAGCCGACTCCTTCGATGAGTGCAGCCAGTTCATTGGTGTCGGAGATTGTGGTGACAATGGAAAACAATACAGGAAAGAAAGCACGTACAGCCAAACTGACTATCAAGGCAGAAGGCGTTGAAGGCACCAAGGTAGTTACTATCAAGCAGGCTTCGAAAGAAGATTTAGTAGTAATTCCTTACGACCAGATTGTGCCGACAGTAGGTGGAACCATCTCTTTCAATATTGTGTCAAACAAGCCATTCCAAATAATTCCTTCCACACAGTTTGTAGAACAAATCTCTCCGGCTTCGGGCGATGGTAATGAAGATGGCAACAAAATTCCCATAACCATCACAATACCAGAAAATACAGGAGGTGTAAGAACAGCTGAAATCACTGTCAAGACAGAGTTTCAGGAGAAATCATTCACCATTACACAAGACGGTATCATCATCGAGCCCAAGAATGAAGAAGAAAAAACCAACCAACTGAATGGCATGGGCGGAGAGAAAAACATCGAAATCAACTCCAGCGTAGAGTGGAAAGTAGAGGTTCCTGCCGAATTTAAGGAATGGCTAAGTGCCGAAGCTGATGGTAATAATCTGACGCTTAAAGCAGGATACAACAATTTGTTTATTACAAGAGTGGGACATGTGTTGCTTTATCCCAAGAGCAATGTTCCGGGATTTGAAGGTGTACCCGTTGAAGTGAGACAGCCTAGAAATATGTGGGCAGACGGAGCCGAAGATATTGACCCGGAAACAGGATATGCAACCATACGAAGCAATGCGCAAAATAGATATGTGCCCAACTTCTCTTATGGAAAGGGGAAAATCGTTTGGAACTTTGAAAGCGTCAATATGCCTGCCGGAACGGATGGATTCCTTTACCTGAATGGTGACACATGGCACTGGAATGGTGCAGCAAACGGTGCAGGTTGGATACAAATCAGAATTTATCCGCAAGATTCAACAACAAAATCCAGTTTTAAACTTCACTACGACTGGACAGCTGAAGAATTTACGCTGGAAGAAAGCATGAACGACATCAAAACCATTGAGTTAGATACCAAAGTTGATCCGGAAGACGCGACAAAAGTAAACGTAACATTCTCTATCAACGGAAAAGTATACTATTCCGGTAAGAAACACAATGCCTTTGACTTGGATGGACATAAAGGCGTAATATTCTATTCCGGATTCAGCGGTCCATTCTCACCGGAATGTACCATCGTCTTTAAGTCGTTAGACTATGAAGTTTATGAATAAATGTGTAAACAATAACTTGAAGTGTTTATGAAATCTGATAAATTACATAAAATAGCCTTCTTAGGACTTTTCACACTACTGGCAGCAGTTCCTGTGTTGCAAAGCTGTGATGACGATGAGAAGCAAAAGGCTGTCGACCTGCGCTACCGTGTAGAAGACTCATATCTACTACCCGCCGACGGCACAACCGATGAACTGAGCGTCACTTTCCAGGTGAAATCAACCGATCCATGGGAAATATTCGGAGAAAACAAAGGTGACTGGTATGCCATTTCACCAGCCACGGGTGATAACCCGGAAAAGACATACGATGTAACCATCAAATGTGAGGAAAATACCAGCTTGGACGATCGTACTGAGGTCATTAACATCAAGAGCGATTATTGGACCGGTAAAAAATTCACACTGACTCAAAAAGGTACTGCCTACTTAGAGTACGAAGGAGTGGATATGATTGAAAAAAACGGAAATGTGCCCGAAGTGTTCAGTGTGCTTAGCAATCAAAAGTGGACAGCCAAGGTGACTGATGGAGAAGAGTGGCTTTCCATCAGTCAAGGAGCTTCCGGAATGGAAAACGGTACAGTGGAACTGAAAGCAACCCCCAATACCGGTGCCATGCGTTACGGAGTGGTAACTTTATATGACCGCAATGGTGACAAACAACAGGAAGTGAACATCACCCAAGATGGTGTACAGATTGAACCCGCACAGCCCGAAAACGGCAAGTGGTATGAAGTGGAAGCTGTGGGCGGAAAGCTGACTATTCACGTAGTAGCCAATTCACGCTGGGGAGTTACGAAAGAGATTCCGTCAGACGAAACATGGTATGAATTTGAGCAAACCGAATTTAATGGAAGTGCCGATTTGGTTATCAATGTAGCAGAATACAGCACTAGCTCTTCGGTACGCAACGGAACCATCATTCTCTCTTCCCTCAGTGATGAAGAAGGAATAGAACCGGTGACTACTACCATACGAATCAAACAAGCCAGTTCAGAATCATCAAGAACTACCGTGAACGAAGAAAACAGAGAGGTGAGCGGAGATTATTACTTTGGCAGCCAACTGATGCCTGGACGATATAATATCTACATCGGACCGTTCAACGGCAACATGAATATGTTCTTCATGATTAATGCCACTCCGTGGACCGAATTCCGTTGGCACGTGGCAGGCGGAAAGAGTGACCTCAGCACTACTCCATGGAGCCAGAAAGTATTTAGCGGTGCAGCCGGAACGGTGAAAACACTGGATACGAATGCTGACAATAAGTTGGGATGGAATATCCTGCAAGAAGAAAATGAAACCGGTACATGGATTAGGGTAGAATGGTACCTCAACGATGAGTTTATCATTTCCACTATCTCCGATGGTACCCAGGACTGGAAAGTACCAGGAAATATTCTTGTTGAGAAAGGTGGACAGATCATGGTGCGCTGCAACGATGGCACACTGCCGCTACGCAAATGGGAATACATCGAACCGCTGAAGTGGGGCGAATAGCCAACGTAACATTGACAAAGAAAAAGTACCTGCCTGTACAAACTGGCAGGTACTTTACTACCAACGTAAAATAATGAACGAACCAAAAAAGTTATGATGAAAAGAAAAATATTACTTATACTGAACATGGCAATCATCGGATTTTCCACTGCTGCCTGTTCGGATGATGAGACCAATTACATCACTCCGGAAAAGAAATATCCGCTCACTGCTTTTGCCGTAGCAGTAAATAATGTGTCAGCGAATACGACTTCCTATTATCATGGGAAGATAGACCAGACAACCCACAGAGTGGAAATCGGTACGATCGAGGATGCCAATACCATCACCGGCGTAGACTATACGCTAATGAGCGATGGAGCCACCATCTCACCGGACCCGGCAACATTTGTACACAACTGGAAAAAAGAGCAGACAGTGACCGTCACCACCGAAGACAATCAAACAACGACCTATACTATCGTACTGACCAAGTTTGACGACACCATGAAGGACGTTCTCTTCATGGACGAGTTCGATGTAGACGGCAATCCGGACCCGACCAAATGGGTACTCTGCCAGAAAGCAGGCTCCGACTGGAACGACGAAATGTCCGAAAGTTATGACCAGGCTTACGTAAAAGACGGCAGACTTATACTGAAAGCCGAAAAAATAGGTGATGAATACAAAGCCGGCGGTATCGAAACGCAAGGTAAGTTTGACTTCACCTTCGGACGGGTGGAAGTAAAAGCCAAAATCACCAGTTACCCCAATGGCGCATTCCCCGCTATCTGGATGATGCCGAAGAAATATATCTATGACGGATGGCCGAATTGCGGAGAAATCGATATCATGGAACATGTGAAACAGGAATCCGCGATCCATCATACGATACATACTCACTACACGTATGATTTGAACATCAAAGATCCGTCCAACACCGCACAAGTAACTTGCAATTATCAGGACTGGAACATCTACGCTTTAGAATGGAGCGAAGACAAACTGACTTTCTTCGTCAATGGACAGGAGACTTTCTCTTATTCAAACCTGAAACTGGAGAATGAAGCAGAAATGAAGCAATGGCCGTTCACAAAAGATTCTTCATTCTATCTCATCCTGAACATGGGATTAGGAGGAGACAGACCGGGCTCATGGGCAGGTCCTATCGATGATGCCAACTTACCTGCCATCATGGAAATTGACTGGGTAAAAATAACCAAGTTAGATAAATAGGTTTTAAGGTAGGAGCCAAGGTTTTTAGGAACTTCTAAAGAAGGAGGAATGGAAGTATAGAGACTATTCAAAACTTTCATTCCTCTATTTGTTTTCGGGTATTAAATCTTTTTTACTTATTAAACATGAAACATTTATTATACGCATTATTAACGGCTGTAAGCATTTTATTCACTAGTTGCGGACCCTCTTCCAATACCAACACCCCACAGGAGCCCAATGTGCCTCAACCGCAGCCTCAGCCCCAACCGGAAGTCACCCAGAAAGTAGTTATCGGCTACCTTGCGCTTGACGACTGGGAGTTTGAAAGTTTATTTCCTACGATAGAATGGAAATATCTGACGCATATCAATGGCAGCTTTGCAAGAGTAAAAGCAGACGGCACTCTAAACATTAATCCTGTCCGGAAGAGAATTGAAAGTGTACGTGAAACGGCTCACAAGCATAATGTCAAGATTCTGATATCTTTGGCTAAGAACAGTCCGGGAGAATTCACTACCGCCATCAATGATCCGAAAGCCAGAAAAGAACTGATACAGCAGATTATTGCATTCACTAAAGAATATAAACTGGACGGCTTCGACATCGATTATGAGGAATATGACAACTGGGATAAGAATTTCCCCTCATTATTGGTTTTTGCCAGAGGTTTATACCTGGCAAAAGAGAAAAATATGCTGATGACCTGTGCCGTCAACAGCCGCTGGCTTAATTACGGAACCGAATGGGAGCAATACTTCGACTATATCAACCTGATGAGTTATGACCGGGGAGCGTTTACCGATAAACCGGTCCAGCATGCTTCATACGATGACTTTGTGAAAGACCTCAAATACTGGAATGAACAATGTCGGGCATCCAAAAGTAAAATAGTGGGAGGACTTCCTTTTTATGGATATTCCTGGGAGGAAAGTCTGCAAGGCGCAGTGGATGACGTTCGTGGAATCCGCTATAGCGGCATACTCAAACATCTTGGAAATGAAGCAGCGGACAAGGATAATATAGGCAAGACTTATTATAACGGCCGCCCTACTATAGCCAACAAATGTAAGTTCATCAAAGAAAACGACTATGCCGGCGTGATGATCTGGCAATTATTCCAAGATGCCCACAATGATAACTATGACTTAAAGCTCATAAACGTTGTAGGCAGAGAAATGATGGAATAGACGAGATATACCGCTTTCTCTTATGCAGAAGACCCTATCCTGTTGTGCTTTTCACCTATTGTTATCAGATTTTTAATAGGAGATCTTCATCGTTCCACTCGAGTGATCTGATCTCATCACTAGAGTGAACAGATTTCTCCACTCTAGTGGCAAGATCGTTTCACCCGGGTGGAACGATGAAGATGTCGGTAAGAAAACATAAGTATATAGGCTTGATATGGCAAAGATATAAGGTATCCGAGCTACAAAGTACCTATTATTTGAAACTGATATATGAGATATTAACCCTCAAAAGGCAGACAGTTTTACCTACTTACGCAAGCATGAAAGGGAATGAGAGATGAGCAAAAAAGGAGGAGAGATAAGCTAAATTGAAGGCATTTTGCGTAGAAAACAATGAGAGATACCTTATAGAAGAAGTATCTCTCATTGTATATCACACTGATTATATGCTATTTACCTCATATAGAATGAGAGTATGAGACTAATATTTATTTTTTTATTTCTAGTATATGTTCCTAAGTCCAAGTTATCAATGCGATTTACTTATCCTGCTTCCTATAAGCGGAAGGAATCTCTCCTTTAATAGACTTGAAAACCTTACTGAAATAACGCAAAGAAGAGAAGCCGACCACTTCGGAGATTTCAGTAATGTTCATGGTAGTAGTAGTAAGTAACACGATTGACTGCTCAATGCGCTGCTTATTCACATAGTCTACAATCCCCATACCCGTGATGGCCTTCACTTTATTGAATAATAACGAACGACTGATACACATATTAGTAGCTATAAACGCAACATCCAGATCCGGATTACTCATATTATCCGCAATCAATGTATTCAATTTCAGCAGGAAAGTCTCATCCGCATTACTAAAGCTCACTTCCTTATGCGTCAAGAGCTTATCATCTTTATATCTTGCCCGTATCTGTTCGCGCTGCCTCAACTGATTATGAATCAATGCCAGCAAACCGTCTATTTCGAAAGGTTTCGGCAAAAAGGCGTCCGCTCCAGTCTTATAACCGGTATACATATTCTGAGAATTATGATAGGCGGTCAATAAGACAAAAGGAATATGGCTGATATCCAGATTAGTCTTCACTTCCCGGCAAAGTTCAAACCCATTCATCCGGGGCATCATGACATCACTGATGATAATATCCGGCAATCGGTCTTTGATCTGTTCCAATCCCTCTTTCCCATCCTTGGCAACATATACACGGGCAAAATAATTACTCAGCGTTTCTTTCAGATAACTTCGCAGTTCGGGAGTATCTTCGACCACCATCACTGAATATTTTTTCAGGAAGGTATAATCGATTCTATCCGGTTCATTCACTTCCACGCCTGTAGCTGCTTCCACAGAAGCCGGTTCCAGCTGTCCGCAAGTATCCGTGAATAAGGGTAGTTCAAAATAAAAGATGGCCCCTTTTCCCGCTGCATTCGAAGCGCCCACTCTTCCTTTATGGTGTGTGATGAGACTCTTCGCATAGGATAATCCGATGCCGCTTCCTCCTTTTTCATGTCCCCCCTGATAGAAACTGGAGAAAAGAGAGTCTGTGTCTACCATATTCAGTCCCATCCCTTCATCCCTGACAGAGATCCGAACCCAGTCTTTCTCTTGTGACAAGGTGGTAATCAGTGTAGTAGTGGTGCCCGATTCGCTAAACTTCAACGCATTCATCAGGAAGTTGGAAAGAACGAACTCGCACTTATTCTGATCGAATGGTACCTCTTTTATCTGTTCGTCCAACTCATATTCGAGTCTGATACCTTTCACATGAAACTCATTGATGAACTTATCTCCCACAGAGCACACCCACTCATTCAAAGGATGCGGCAATATATGCAGCATATCTTTTCCTTCTTCCAGTTTCCTTACATCAAGTACCATATCAATAATATTCTTCATCTGATATGCCTGCTTATAGATCGGGACCAACAACTTTTCCACATCCTGCTTGTCCGACTCCTGATTGATAATACGCTTTAATGGTGCGCAAATCAGTGTAAGAGGAGTGCGAAGTTCATGACTGATATTCGTCAGGAAATTAATCTTTTCTTCATACATCTTATTTTTCAGACGCATAATCTCCCGCTTCTGTTTGGCTTTCTTCTTGCGATAGAAGTAGTAGACAATGCTATAAGCCACTGCTCCCAACAATATATATAATCCCACATAGAACCAACCGGTCTTCCACCAAGGCGGAGTAACCACAACATGCAGAATGGGTTGTTTCATACTCCACCCTCCGTCACGGGTATAATAAGAAGCGGTAATCGTATACTCCCCTATCGGCAGATAATTGATAACCAAAGAGTTTGAATTGGAACTCGCCAATTCCTGATCGAGCCCCTCTATATTGAAACGAAAGAAATTCTTGCGGAACACATCGCTTTCATTCAGCAGAACTTTCAGTTGCAGGGAAGAAAAGTTCCAGGGAATCTGAATTGTTTCAGCCGCTTCCTGCGGCTCTTCGGATAACGAGACAGGCAGACCGTTTAATAATACATCCAGCAGTTCGACCGTATAATCCTCATCTGTATCAAAATGAACGGCAGAGTTTATCACCGTCATGCCTGTAGTTCCACCGACAAAAACATCTCCGTTTTTGGCCAGAAGAGTAGCATGAAAGATGTATTCGTTAGGCAAGACTCCATCTACCTCCTCCAAGGTAGTAAAATTATGGGTACGGGAAGAATAAACAAATAAATGACGTCTCGTTCCTATCCAGATTCGATATTGATTATCGGCAACAACAGAAGCTACATCCTGAAACAGGCTTGTATTTATCAGTTCACTCTTCCCTGTCCGTGGATCATAACGTACCAAACCTTCGGTAGAAGCCAGCCAAAAAATACCATCCTGATCCATAGAGGCGTCATTGATAGTGTATTGTCCTTGATAAATCGTCCGGAAAGTCCCTTCCGAAGAATCATACTCACAAATATTCTTCAGATCGGAAAGGTATGTCTTTGCACCTTTCGTAGCTATTATCAGTGGAGAATGACGCTCGTACTCTTCTCCCATAGTAGCCACTATATCAAACTTACGGGTGACCATATCATATATAAAAATATGCTGGGCACTGAAAAGAATTTTAGTCTTCGTTATCCGCTGGATATTGACAGAAAAACCATTGATACAGGTCTGATCATTCATTTCCTTGTCAATCAGCACAAAGGGACGTATCTGCCCCGTTTGCTTATGAAAGATAAAGAGTCCTTTATTAAAGGAGAAGAACAACAGTTCGTCAGGAGTATATTCCACAATGGAGACAACTTTCTCATATTTGGTGGCAGGATAATGTTTGAAGGTACCCGATACCGGATCAAACCGGTTGATACCTCCCCCATCAGTTCCCACCCAGACTATTCCGTCACTATCCTGAAAGAAACTATTAATAGTCTGGTTGCTTAATCCGTACAGATTGCCAAAAGGAACGTTCTGATAAGAACAGGCATACACATTCTTTATACCAATCAACCCTTCTGATACTGCCTGCCCACATATTATTGGCCGGGTCCAGATAGAGGCGGTATATAGTATTGGCTGGAAAGGAATGAACATCATCCTGTTTTTGTTGAATATTAGTAAATGAGAAATCATCTAAAGAGATTATATTGATTCCACCACCATCAGTGGCTACCCAAAGCTGATTATCTCTCTCCATGATATCATGAATGACATCATACGTCAAAGGAGAATTTGACGCCGTAAAGTGTTTTATCAACTGGTCTCCCTGATAGCAATACAGTCCGTTACCATAAACACTTACCCACAGACGCTTGTAGGAGTCCAGATAGATACTGGTATAGTTATTTTCTGTAAACGACTCTATTTTCTTCACTTCATACGTCTTCATATTGAAGGAATATATGCCGTGCCAACGTGAATTGAGCAGGATATTCTCTTCATCATAACGTATCATCTGCCAAAAGGGATTGTAATAAACAGGGTCTTGCGCATAATACAAAGGTTCCAGCTTATTAGTGGCATAGACATATTTGTATATAGCTCCTGATCCTCCCAGTAAGATTCCTCCTTCAACCAATAAATAGGAAGCAACATAGATCGGTTTACCATTATTCGATAAAGTTCTGAAACTATCACTCCCTCTGTCGTAAAGGCAAATGCCGTTCATCGTAGCTACCCATAGATTGCATAAAGAGTCCTCGGCGATAAAAGTGATATTGTTGGAAGGCAGTGTTCTTTCATCTCCCGGCCGATGCAGATATTGCTTCAGATGGTCACGGTCATAACAATTCAAACCGGATTCCGTACCAATCCAAAGATACCCCCGATGATCATTCAGAACACATTGTACTTTCGACTGTGAGAGTCCTTCCTTTATTCCGAGTTGTTTGTAATAATAATAAGGAGACTGGCTCAATATAGGTTGTGCAATACCTACAAAGAAAAACAATAGATATATTTTAAATAGAATCTTTCTCATAAATAGCCACATAATACTCACAAGGTGTAAATATAGGAAATTCTATTTAAATAAAACTGTTTTATATTAATTTCCCTTAATTATAGAACATTTCTTTAATAATACTTGCACATACAAAAGAAATGCAGATTTACTCAAAACCTATTTTTTTCAAAAATATTAGTTTCTCCTTATATTATAAGGTAGGGCGAATCTTTTTTACTTTTGCCCCGAAATATTATGGTACAAGCCATTATAAAGAAAGAATTATGCAAAAACCTTGTCATTGTCGAGTCTCCGGCAAAGCAAAACGATTGAAAAATTTCTCGGGAAAGATTTCAAAGTCCTTTCTAGTTACGGACATATACGTGATCTGAAGAAGAAAGAATTCAGTATCGACGTAGATAAGAATTTTAAACCCGATTATGAAATTCCGGCAGACAAAAAGGCTTTGGTCAGCACGCTGAAAGCAGAAGCTAAAGAGGCAGAAACCGTATGGCTCGCATCCGATGAGGACCGCGAGGGAGAAGCTATTGCCTGGCATCTGTATGAAGTATTAAAACTAAAACCGGAAAACACAAAGCGAATCGTATTTCACGAAATTACCAAAGGTGCTATTTTAAAAGCAATCGAGCAACCACGCAATATCGACCTCAACCTCGTAAATGCACAGCAGGCACGACGAATCCTGGATAGAATTGTAGGTTTTGAATTGTCTCCTGTACTTTGGAGAAAAGTTAAACCATCTCTGTCGGCAGGACGCGTACAGTCGGTAGCTGTCCGCCTGATTGTAGAACGTGAACGCGAAATTCATGCGTTCAAATCAGAAGCCGCTTACCGGGTTATTGCCATATTCCTGGTTCCCGATACAGACGGCAAGCTGGTAGAAATGAAAGCGGAACTATCACGCCGTATCAAAACGAAAGAAGAAGCAAAAGCATTCCTTGACGCATGTAAGGGAGCGACTTTTACGATTGAAGATATAACCACCCGTCCGGTAAAGAAAACACCGCCGGCTCCATTCACAACTTCCACCCTGCAACAGGAAGCGGCACGCAAACTGGGATATACCGTAGCACAAACGATGATGATCGCACAACGTTTGTACGAATCCGGATTTATCACTTATATGCGTACGGACTCCGTCAACCTGTCGGAATATGCAACAGCCAGCAGCAAAGACGCTATCATACAGATGATGGGGGAACGCTATATACATCCGCGCCACTTTGAAACAAAGACGAAAGGAGCACAGGAAGCGCACGAAGCCATTCGTCCGACTTACATGGAAAATCAATCCGTGGAGGGCACGGCACAGGAAAAGAAACTGTACGATCTGATCTGGAAGCGCACCATCGCATCACAAATGGCGGATGCGGAACTGGAAAAGACTACTGCTACCATCTCTATAAGCAAAAGCGGTGATGTATTCACTGCTATCGGCGAAGTTATCAAGTTCGACGGTTTCCTGCGTGTATACCGTGAGTCTTATGACGATGAGAATGAACAGGAAGACGAAAGCCGTCTGTTGCCTCCTTTAAAGAAAGGCCAGAAACTGGAATATGGACCTATCGTTGCCACTGAACGTTTCACTCAACGCCCGCCACGCTATACGGAAGCAAGCCTTGTACGCAAACTGGAAGAGTTGGGCATCGGTCGTCCGTCCACATACGCTCCTACAATTTCTACTATTCAGCAACGCGAATATGTGGAAAAAGGAAATAAAGACGGTGAAGAGCGTACATTTAATGTGCTGACACTGAAAGACAATCAGATTAAAGATGAAAGTCACAATGAAGTGACGGGAGCAGAAAAGTCGAAGCTCTTTCCTACAGATACAGGAACTGTGGTAAATGACTTCCTTACCGAATACTTCCCGGATATTCTGGATTACAACTTTACCGCCAGTGTAGAAAAGGAATTTGACGAAATAGCGGAAGGAGAAGTAAAATGGACTTCTATCATGAAGACTTTCTATGATCAGTTCCATCCGGCAGTAGAAAAGACATTATCTATAAAGACAGAACATAAAGTCGGCGAACGTATGCTGGGAGAAGAACCGGGAACAGGCAAGCCTGTCTCTGTGAAAATCGGTCGTTTCGGTCCGGTAGTACAGATCGGTGCCGCGGATGATGAAGAGAAACCTCGTTTTGCCCAGATGAAGAAAGGGCAGTCCATGGAGACCATTACCCTGGAAGAAGCACTGGAACTGTTTAAGCTACCACGTACTTTAGGTGAGTATGAAGGAAAGACTGTCAGTGTAGGTGTAGGCCGCTTCGGACCTTACATCCAGCATAACAAGGTCTATGTATCACTGCCGAAAACACTTGATCCGATGAAAGTTACTCTGGAAGAAGCAGAGCAGCTGATTCTGGAAAAACGGGCGAAAGAAGCAGAACGCCATATCAAGAAGTTTGATGAAGAACCGGAACTGGAGATTCTGAATGGTCGGTACGGACCTTACATTGCATACAAAGGCAATAATTACAAGATCCCTAAAGACATTGTTCCTCAGGATCTAAGTTTGAAGAGTTGCCTGGAGCTAGTCAAAATACAAGATGAGAAAGGTCCTGGCACTTCTGCCAAAGGTAAACGAACCGCAAAAAAGAAATAATATTTGCATTCAATGAGACGTCAAAGTCCGGTAACCTATATCAACTGGTTACCGGACTTTTGTTGTATTTACCATGCTATATATTTCTTTTTAAACGATTTATTTCCAAACTCTTTGTTTTGATATATTAAATACATACATTTGCGGGTCACAATCAAATTATCAGAACACAGTTATGCAAACAAACAATTTCAAATCTCTCTCAATGGGGGTACTATGCGCACTCTCGTTAGCCGGTTGTATGAAAAAGGACTTATATCAGGCTCCAGAAGAAAAAACTGCAGATGAATATTTTGGCTTTACAACATCCTCTAGTTGCACAGTTGATTTAAACTATGGTTTAAATTATCAGGTTGTTTTTGAGTTATATGCCGAAAATCCGCTATCGGAAGATAAGAATGGAAACATTATCAAGACAAAAGAAGAGCCTGTCTATCGCGGGGCTACGGATAAAAAAGGAATCTTTAATGATTTCATATCTATTCCGTCTTATCTTACAGAACTTTACCTTTATTCAGACTATCTTGGAACTGTCAGCCCGATTCAGCTACAAATTACAAACGGAAAAGTATCTTTTGATCAGAAAGCTTTTATACAAAGTAAAAGAAATGCGAAGGGTACGAGTAGAGGGGTTACCAATAGCGGCTACAAATATCCGGAGGGTTTCCAGGTTTTAGGTGAATGGAATGAGATAGGATGTCCTACTTATCTTTCTTCTACTCCGACGGAAATAGATGGGCAGCTCATGTATAATATCCGTGAAGTTTTTATTAAGCCGGGTGGAAGTGCAGCGATGGAAGATTATTATCCTGAATATATAGATGAGAATGTAAATATAGAAATCAATGTTAAGAAACCAACAGAAATCGGACTGGTTATGCTCAGCAGTACAGGTACCAAGCAAAATACAGTCGGTTATTTCACCTACCCTACCGATCAAAAGCCGACTGATATAAGTCAAGTTACACCGATCATTGCCTATCCGCGCATATCGACTGCCGTGTGTAATTCCAGCAGTACAGCAGGTAGTATGTATACCGGCGACAGAGTAGAACTGAAATATTGGGATGGCACAAAGTTCGTGAACGAGTTCCTGCGGGAGTAAGCATAGATGGTTCCTTATTGAGTCCTCCTACAACCAAAGCACAAAGGAGGTTCTGAACAATAAACGTACTTTCTATTCGATTCGTGATCTGAATAAGAGCAAAGAACACCGTACCATTGCCCTAAAGAACAAATCAGGAGAAGTCGTTGCATTTGGTATGGAGGATGCAACCAACTTTGAACCGACAGGAGATAATACCAGAAAAGGAAACTTTGGCGATGCCGTATTCTATCTTGATTTCTCAGATGGATCAGCCATTGAGACTGGTGGTGTAGAAGAACTCCCTGACAAATCCATTAACGACAAAGAGATTTATAACTCCTTTAAAGGCGTATTATCATTTGAAGATTTTTGGCCATCCAAAGGAGATTATGACATGAATGATATGGTTGTCGAATATAAGCGTGAGATTTATAAGAGCGTTCTCACAAGTAAAGTCGTAAAAGTTATAGATACATTTGTGCCTAAACATGATGGTGCAAACTGGCAGAATGGTTTTGGTTACCAGCTCACAGGTATAGCAAATAGTGATATAAAGAAAATAACCGTAGAATCCGACGGAATCGTCTCACAATTCATGGAGGGGCAAGACCGGGAGCCTGGTCAAAATTATCCCACTATTATCCTTTTTGACAATCAAAAAGCAGCTATAAACAAAACATTTACAGTAACGATAGATGTCGCTCAAGAAAGATTTACAGAAACGGCATTCACCCCTTTCTTTAATAACGAATATTGGGAAAAGACATACAGCAAATTTAATATGAACCCCTTTATCATCATTTCTACCAGCACAGGACGTGATAAAGAAGCACATATTGTGAAATTCCCTCCGACAAACAAAATGAATTTCTCTTATTTCGGTACAGGCAGTGATGTATCCAGGCCTGATGAGGGATTATATTACGTAAATAATGAGAATATGCCGACGGGACTACAGATTAGCGGTATCAGTGTAGGAATCAAACGAAGTGCCGATTTTCTCGTACCAGTAGAAACGACAAGCATTTTGGAAGCGTATCCTAAATTTGGTGACTGGGCATCCAGCTTCGGCGCTTCCAATCCATATTGGTGGAAAGATCCTGATAATTCGAAAGTAATTACCCAATAATACAAAGACTGTCTGAAAAGTATGTAATCCCTATCATTAACTTTACCCAAAGCCTTTCTTAAAGATAATGTACAATTCCTTTTCAGACAGTCTTTTTCTATTCAACAACATCCCAGTCCCGTTCCGGAACACATAAATATATTTTGTTCAGGGCAGGTATTACATTCTGGAAGGTACCTCAATGCCCAACAAGCCCATTCCTAAACGAACCACTTTTGCTACATTGGCAGACAGAGCAATACGGAATACTTTTACCGCCTCATTCTCTTCACGCAGAATGCTGAAATCATGGTAGAACTGATTATATTCTTTCACCAGATCATAGGTATAATTCGCGATAATAGACGGACTGTAGTCTTCTCCGGCCTGTTTTACAACTGCCGCAAAGTCAGCAACCATCTGAATCAGTCCTTCTTCCTTCTCGCTCAGCTCGATACCAGCAGGAATCTGTTCAGGTATCACAATTCCAGACTCAGCCGCTTTACGAAGCACAGACTGAATACGGGCATACGTATATTGAATGAACGGTCCTGTATTACCATTGAAGTCAATAGACTCTTTCGGATTGAAAGTCATATTCTTACGGGCATCTACTTTGAGGATAAAGTACTTCAAAGCACCCAGACCGACAATACGGGCAATATCATCCGCTTCTTCCTGCGTCAGACCATCCAGTTTTCCGAGTTCCTGCGAAGTTTCTTTTGCAGTCGATACCATCTCTTCCATCAGGTCATCGGCATCAACGACTGTTCCTTCACGAGATTTCATCTTACCTTCCGGCAATTCTACCATACCATAAGAGAAATGTACAAGCCCTTTACCCCATTCAAAACCGAGTTTATCCAACAGAATAGAAAGTACCTGGAAGTGATAATTCTGTTCGTTACCAACGACATAAATCATTTTATCAATCGGATAATCAGCGAAACGAAGTTTGGCTGTACCAATATCCTGCGTCATATAAACAGAGGTTCCATCGCCACGAAGAAGCAGCTTATGATCCAGCCCCTCGGCAGTCAGGTCAGCCCAGACAGAGCCGTCTTCTTTTTTGAAGAAAAAGCCTTTTTCCAGTCCCTCCATTACTTTCTCTTTTCCTTCGAGATAAGTATTGGATTCATAATATATCTTATCGAAGCCGACACCCATCTTCCGGTAAGTCTCATCAAATCCGGCATACACCCAGTTGTTCATCATCTCCCACAGGGCACGTACTTCCGGATCGCCGGCTTCCCATTTCACCAGCATTTCGCGGGCTTCCTGCATCAACGGAGAAGCAGCTTCCGCTTCCTCTTTCGTCATGCCTTTTTCCATCAGTTCGGCAAGTTCCGCTTTATAATGCTTGTCGAAAGACACATAGTAGTCGCCTACCAGATGATCACCTTTCTTGCCAGTGCTTTCAGGAGTTTCGCCGTTTCCGTATTTCTTCCATGCCAGCATGGATTTGCAGATATGGATACCACGGTCGTTTACTATATTCGTCTTTACTACTTTATTTCCGTTTGCAGCCACAATGTTAGCCAGCGCATTTCCCAAAAGATTGTTGCGCACATGCCCCAAGTGAAGCGGCTTGTTGGTATTCGGTGAAGAATACTCAATCATCACCAACGGAGAAGTTTCGGTAGCTTTCACCAGACCGTACTCTTCATCCGACTGAATCTCATTCAGCAACTCAATCCAGGTAGCCGATGCAATAGTCAGATTCAAAAAGCCCTTTATTACATTAAAAGCAGCTACAGCTGGTTCGTTCGCCTTCAGATATTCGCCAATTTCCTGCGCTGTCTGTTCCGGTCCTTTTCTTGACATTTTCAGAAAAGGGAACACCACCAGCGTCAAATGTCCTTCAAATTCTTTCTTCGTTTTTTGCAACTGCACCATCTTCTCAGGGACTTCCTGACCGTAAAGTGCTTTTAGTCCGTTAATGACGGACGCTACAAGTTTATCTTCTATCTTCATAATCAAGTTGTTTCTTGCGCGCAAAGATACAAAAAAAGGAGACGCACGCGCCTCCCTCTTCTAATTTCTTTCAACTATATGTTTATTCAACAGCTGCAGACAATTCAGCACCAGCTTTAAATTTAGCTACTTTCTTAGCAGGAATAGTAATAGCTGCCTTTGTAGAAGGATTAATACCGGTTCTTGCTGCTCTTTCACTTACAGAGAACGTTCCAAAACCAACCAAAGCTACCTTGTCACCAGCTTTCATAGCGTTAGTAACTGAAGAAATGAAAGCATCAAGAGCTTTCTTCGCATCGGCTTTACTCATTTGAGCTTCAGCAGCCATTGCACTAATAAGTTCAGACTTATTCATGATACGTAAAATGATTAATTAATATATATGTTACACAAAAGATTTCCCATTACGACTTTACAAATATAGATGAACAAAACAACATATCAAATAAAAACATAAAAAAAACGCAGCAAATTATTGAAAAAGAGCTAATAGGGAAGCTTTTCCATGCTTTAAAACAGAATTTATTCGTACTTTTGCGTTCATTACTTAAATATTCAGAATATAAAATTATGCCAACTGTAACTAAAAACCTGATAATTATCAATGTACTAGTCTTTTTCGGGACACTTGTCGCCCAACGATACGGTATCGATCTGACTAATTATCTGGGATTGCATTTTTTCCTCGCCAGTGACTTCAATCCGGCACAGCTTATCACTTATATGTTCATGCATGGCGGATTCAGCCACATTTTTTTCAATATGTTTGCCGTTTTCATGTTTGGAACTGTTCTTGAACGGACCTGGGGACCGAAACGTTTCCTTTTTTATTATATCGCCTGTGGTATCGGTGCAGGACTCATCCAGGAAGGAGTGCAATACATCAAATATATAGTAGACTACAGCCACTATTCACAAGTGGATATAGGAACGGGGATTATTCCTATGGGAGAGTTTTTGAACATGCTGACCACCGTGGGCGCTTCGGGAGCTGTATATGCCATTTTGCTCGCATTCGGTATGTTGTTCCCCAACAACCAGCTATTTATCTTTCCGTTGCCCTTCCCTATCAAAGCTAAATTCTTTGTTTTCGGTTATGCTTTGATTGAACTGTATGCCGGTTTTGCCAATAATCCCGGAGATAATGTCGCGCATTTCGCCCACTTGGGAGGTATGATATTCGGATTTATCCTGATTATGTATTGGAGAAAAAAAAGTAGAAACAATGGGACATATTATAACTGATTTAAAAGAAACGTTCAGAAGAGGAAACACTTTCATCCGACTGATTTACATTAACGTAGGCATCTTTGTTATCGGTACGTTAATCAGTGTCATATTGCAGCTGTTCAACCTGAGTGCAACGGGAATATTCGATTTATTCGCCCTTCCGGCTTCCCTTCACCGGTTTATTCTTCAGCCATGGTCATTGCTCAGCTATATGTTCATGCATGCAGGCTTCCTGCATATCCTGTTCAACATGCTCTGGCTGTACTGGTTCGGAAGTTTGTTTCTCTATTTCTTTTCGGGAAAGCATTTACGGGGATTGTATGTATTGGGAGGTATCTGCGGAGGATTGTTCTACATGATAGCCTATAACATCTTCCCTTATTTCAGCCAGACATTGCCGTTCTCCACACTCGTCGGGGCTTCCGCTTCCGTGCTGGCCATCGTAGCTGCCACCGCCTACAGAGAACCGAACTATCGGGTACAGCTTTTCCTTTTCGGCGCCGTCCGTTTGAAATATCTCGCACTAATCGTTATCGGAACGGACCTGCTCTTTATTACATCCAACAATGCCGGAGGACACATCGCCCACTTAGGCGGCGCACTTGCCGGGCTCTGGTTTGCAGCCAGTCTGAGCAAAGGCAAAGACGTGACTTACTGGATCAACTGGTTCCTTGACGGCTTCGCTTCCCTGTTTCAGAAAAAGACATGGAAACGCAAACCAAAAATGAAAGTACATTATGGAAGCGATACAAATCGCGAGAAAGATTACGATTATAACGCCCGTAAGAAAGCACAATCGGATGAAGTAGACCGCATTCTGGAAAAGCTGAAAAAATCCGGTTATGAAAGCCTGACGACGGAAGAGAAAAAGAGCTTGTTCGACGCAAGCAAAAGATAAAGAATGGAACACATTGGCAAATTTGTCCTGTATTTGATATTGGCAGTCAACGCACTCTTTGTAGGGATGTTGATTCTGAGTGCCTATAGCCCGTATCTTCAACCGAAAATACACCCGATAGCTTCTTGCCTGGGGCTTGCCTTCCCCATCTTCCTTGCTGTCAACATCTGTTTCACCCTCTTTTGGGTAATCATCAGCTACCGCTATGCCTTATTACCGGTCATCGGTTTTCTGGTATGTATTCCACAGATACGAACCTATATTCCCATCAATTCTACAGTAGAAACGATACCGGATGGCAGCATCAAATTCCTCTCTTACAATGTGATGGGATTTAACAATCTGGAGAAAACGGAAGGAAAGAATCCGATATTATCCTATCTGGCTGACAGTGAGGCTGACATAATCTGTCTCCAGGAGTACAATTCAACCAAAAACAAGAAATATCTGACAGACGAAGACATCAGAAAAGCATTGAAAGCATATCCCTACCGTTCCATTCACAATCCGGAAAGAGGAGGCAGCCAGTTGGCCTGTTTCTCCAAATTCCCCATACTTTCAGCACGTCCCATCAAGTATGAAAGCACTTACAACGGTTCGATGCAGTACACCCTGAAAGTAAATGAGGACACTATCACCCTCATAAACAACCATCTGGAATCCAATAAACTGACGAAAGAGGACAAGGTGATTTATGAAGATATGATTAAAGACCCGAACGCGAAGAAGGTAAAAACGGGACTCCGGCAATTAATAAAGAAACTGGCAGAAGCGTCGGCCATCCGTTCTTCGCAAGCGGATTCGGTAGCCGTCGCCATCGCAAACAGCAAATACCCGACTATTATTACCTGTGGCGATTTCAACGACGCTTCCATTTCGTATACCCATCGTATCCTGACTCAACAACTGGATGACGCCTTTACACAATCCGGCAGGGGATTGGGCATCTCCTATAATCTGAATAAATTCTATTTCCGGATAGACAATATTCTGATCAGCCCCAATCAGAAAGCCTATAACTGTACCGTAGACCGTTCGATCAAAGATTCGGACCATTACCCGATCTGGTGCTATATAGGCAAGCAATAAAACAGAAAAAACTTTAATAAATACCATGATGATTAGAAAAACTTTAACCATTTTAGCAGCAAGTTGTATGATGTACTCCTGTGAAACAAAAACAGAAAGCAACCCTTTCTTCACTGAATTTCAAACAGAGTATGGTGTTCCTTCCTTCGATAAAATCAAACTGGAACATTACGAACCCGCCTTTCTGAAAGGTATTGAAGAGCAGAATCAGAATATCCAGGCCATTATCGCAAGCCCGGAAGTAGCTACCTTCGACAACACGATTGTAGCTTTGGACAACAGCGCACCCATTCTGGACCGTGTAAGTGCCATTTTCTTCAATATGACGGATGCGGAAACAACCGATGAACTGACCGAGCTCTCTATCAAAATGGCACCGGTCCTTTCCGAGCACGAAGATAACATCTCCCTGAATCAGGAGCTTTTCAAACGTGTAAACGCTGTATATCAACAAAAAGATTCCATGAATCTGACCACGGAACAGCAACGCCTGCTGGACAAAACTTACAAAGGATTTGTCCGTTCGGGTGCCAATCTGGACGCAGAGAAACAGGCACGTCTGCGTGAAATCAACAAAGAACTTTCTACTCTAGGCATCACATTCAGCAATAATGTACTGAATGAAAACAATGCTTTCCAGCTTTTCGTAGACAAGAAAGAAGATTTAGCAGGATTGCCCGAATGGTTCTGCCAAAGCGCAGCCGAAGAAGCCAAAGCTGCCGGACAACCGGGGAAATGGCTGTTCACCCTGCACAACGCCAGCCGCCTTCCATTCCTGCAATACTCTGAGAACCGCCCTCTCCGTGAGAAAATGTACAAAGCATACATCAACCGCGGCAATAACAATGACAAGAATGACAACAAAGAAACGATCCGCAAGATCGTCTCCCTCCGTCTGGAAAAAGCAAACCTATTGGGCTTCAACAACTACGCCAACTTCGTACTGGATGAGACAATGGCAAAGAATGACAGCAACGTAATGAGTTTGCTGAACAACCTTTGGAGCTATGCCCTCCCGAAAGCAAAAGCCGAAGCCGCAGAACTTCAACAGTTAATGGACAAAGAAGGTAAAGGCGAGAAACTGGAAGCATGGGACTGGTGGTACTACACAGAAAAACTCCGCAAAGAGAAATACAACCTCTCCGAAGAAGACACCAAACCTTACTTCAAACTGGAGAATGTACGCGAAGGAGCTTTCGCAGTCGCCAACAAACTATATGGTATCACGCTAAGCAAACTGGAAGGTATCCCGACCTATCATCCGGATGTAGAAGTCTTCGAAGTAAAAGACGCTGACGGCTCCCAACTGGGTATATTCTATGTAGACTATTTCCCGCGTTCCGGAAAAAGCGGTGGCGCATGGATGAGCAATTACCGCGAACAGCAGGGAGCAACCCGCCCCCTGGTATGCAACGTGTGCAGTTTCACCAAACCGGTCGGAGACACCCCTTCCCTGCTGACTATGGACGAAGTAGAAACCCTGTTCCACGAATTCGGGCACGCTCTGCACGGCTTACTGACAAAGTGCGAATACAAAGGGACCTCCGGCACCAATGTCGTACGCGATTTCGTTGAACTTCCTTCTCAGATCAACGAACATTGGGCTACCGAACCGGAAGTGCTGAAAATGTATGCCAAACACTATCAGACGGGAGAAGTAATCCCCGATGAAATCATCGAAAAGATTCTGAAACAGAAAACGTTCAACCAAGGATTCATGACCACCGAGTTACTGGCTGCCGCCATCCTCGACATGAACCTTCACATGACAACAGATGTAAAGAATCTGGATATGCTTGCTTTCGAAAAAGAAGCCATGGACAAGCTCGGTCTGATCCCCGAAATTGCCCCCCGTTACCGCGTCACTTACTTCAATCATATCATTGGCGGATACGCTGCCGGATACTACAGTTACCTTTGGGCGAATGTACTTGACAATGATGCCTTTGAAGCCTTCAAAGAACATGGAATCTTTGATAAAAACACTGCCGACCTCTTCCGCTACAACGTATTGGAGAAGGGAGACAGCGAAGATCCGATGATACTTTATAAGAATTTCCGCGGTGCGGAACCAAGCTTGGAGCCGTTACTGAAAAACAGAGGAATGAAATAAAACGGCAAAAAAGCCCTTAAACATCAAATATTTGAGGGCTTATTACATATGAATGTGAAAAAAAAACTATATTTGCAGCCTTGTATGCGGCAAAATGGACTTGTATACGACAGAATTTAACTGAAAATTAAATTAAAAAAGTAATCATCATAAATTAAAAGTAAAATGCAAAACAAAGGATTTGTAAAGGTTTTTGCGGTACTACTCACGCTGGTATGCGTGTTCTACCTCTCCTTCTCCTTCGTAACCCGCCATTACACTAATAAGGCGAAAGAGATTGCGAACGGCGACCCGAAAGTAGAACAAGACTACCTTGACTCTCTCTCCAATGAGAAAGTAATGCTGTGGAACTGGACGCTGAAAGATTGTCGTGAAATGGAGATCAGTTTAGGTTTGGACCTAAAAGGTGGTATGAATGTTATCCTTGAAGTTTCTGTGCCTGATGTTATCAGAGCATTGGCTGACAACAAGCCGGATGAAAACTTCAATAAAGCGCTGAATGAAGCTGCAAAACAAGCTGTCAACAGCCAGGACGATATCATTACCTTGTTCGTCAGAGAATACCAGAAAACTGCTCCGGGCGCAAAACTTTCCGAACTCTTCGCAACACAACAGTTGAAAGATAAAGTTAACCAGAAATCATCAGATGCCGAAGTAGAAAAAGTATTGAGAGCAGAAGTAAAGGCTGCCGTTGAAAACTCATACAACGTGCTTCGTACCCGTATCGACCGCTTCGGTGTTGTTCAGCCGAACATCCAGAGCCTCGAAGATAAGATGGGCCGTATCATGGTGGAACTTCCGGGTATCAAGGAACCGGAACGTGTGAGAAAACTTCTTCAAGGTTCGGCTAACCTCGAATTCTGGGAAACATATACTGCAAAAGAGATTCTTCCGGCTATGCAGTCGGCTGACTCAAAATTGCGTGCTATCCTGTCACAGGAAACTGCCGCTGATTCTACAGCCACTAACGCAACTGCAGACACAATCCCCGCAGCCAAGCTGGCAGAAGCTACTCCGGCAAAGAAAGCCGTAAGCGTTGCCGACAGTCTCGCAGCTACTCTGAAAGGAGATGCCAAAGACGAAAAGGCGGGAGCAAATATGGAAGAAATCAAAAAGCAATATCCGTTGCTAGCTGTTCTTCAGTTGAATTCAAGCGGTCAGGGTCCGGTGATCGGCTATGCTAACTATAAGGATACTGCCGATATCAACAGATATCTGAGCATGCCCGAAATCCAGTCAGAACTTCCGAAAGACCTTCGTCTGAAATGGGGTGTTTCTCCTTCTGAATTTGATAAGAAAGGACAGACATTCGAATTGTATGCTATCAAGTCTACCGAACGTAACGGCAAAGCTCCGTTGGAAGGTGACGTAGTAACAGATGCAAAAGACGAATTCGACCAATACAGCAAACCAGCTGTAAGCATGACCATGAATTCTGACGGTGCACGCCGTTGGGCACAGCTGACCAAACAGAACATCGGTCGTTCTATCGCTATCGTTCTTGATAACTATGTATATTCTGCTCCAAACGTGAACTCTGAAATCACAGGTGGACGTTCACAGATTACAGGTCACTTCACTCCTGAACAGGCAAAGGACTTAGCTAACGTATTGAAATCAGGTAAGATGCCGGCTCCGGCGCACATCGTACAGGAAGATATCGTAGGTCCGTCTCTAGGTCAGGAATCTATTAACGCAGGTATTTTCTCATTCGTTGTAGCTTTGATCCTGTTGATGATCTATATGTGTTCCATGTATGGCTTCATCCCGGGTATGGTTGCCAACTGCGCATTGTTCCTGAACTTCTTCTTCACGCTGGGTATCCTTTCATCCTTCCAGGCGGCACTGACCATGTCCGGTATTGCTGGTATGGTGTTGTCACTCGGTATGGCAGTAGATGCGAACGTACTTATCTATGAACGTACAAAAGAAGAGCTTCGTGCCGGCAAGGGTGTGAAGAAAGCATTGGCTGACGGTTATTCAAATGCCTTCTCTGCTATCTTCGACTCCAACCTGACATCTATCATCACCGGTATCATCCTGTTCAACTTCGGTACAGGTCCTATCCGTGGTTTTGCCACTACATTGATTATCGGTATCCTTGTATCCTTCTTCACTGCTGTGTTCATGACTCGTCTGGTTTACGAACACTTCATGAATAAAGACAAATGGCTGAACCTGACATTTACTTCCAAGATTTCCAGAAACTTGCTGGTAAATACCCGTTTCGACTTCATGGGAACCAATAAGAAATCACTGATCATCGTAAGCGCTATTATCCTTGTTTGTATCGGTTCGTTTGCATTGCGTGGTTTAAGTCAAAGTATTGACTTCACCGGTGGACGTAACTTCAAGGTACAATTCGAGAATCCGGTAGAACCGGAACAAGTTCGTGAACTGATCGCTGACAAGTTTGGTGAAGATGTAAATGTAAATGTGATCGCTATCGGTACAGATAAGAAAACAGTACGTATCAGCACCAACTACCGTATCGCAGACGAAGGTAACAATGTAGACTCTGAGATTGAATCATACTTATACGAAACACTGAAGCCATTGCTGACACAGAACATCACATTGGCTACTTTCATCGACCGTGACAATCACACAGGCGGTAGTATCGTAAGTTCACAGAAAGTAGGTCCGAGTATCGCAGACGATATCAAGACAGGTGCCGTATGGTCAGTTGTTCTAGCTCTGATCGCTATCGGTCTGTATATCTTGATCCGTTTCCGCAACATCGCTTACAGTATCGGTTCTATCGTAGCTCTGACTTGTGATACGATCATGATTATCGGTGCTTACTCATTGCTGTGGGGTATCGTTCCGTTCTCACTGGAAATCGACCAGACATTTATCGGTGCTATCCTGACGGCTATCGGCTACTCTATTAATGATAAGGTGGTAATCTTCGACCGTGTACGTGAGTTCTTCGGCTTGTATCCGAAACGTGACAAGCGTCAGTTGTTCAACGACTCTCTGAACACTACACTGGCTCGTACCATCAATACTTCATTGAGTACGTTGATCGTATTGCTGTGTATCTTCATCCTAGGTGGTGATTCAATCCGCAGCTTCGCATTCGCTATGATTCTCGGTGTTGTTATCGGTACTTTATCTTCCTTGTTCATTGCATCTCCGATTGCATACAACATGATGAAGAACAAAAAAGTAGTGGTAGCAGCTACGGAAGAATAATAAATTCCAGAAATAGAAAAAGCCTCTTCCGAACATTCGGAAGAGGCTTTTTTCTATTGATTATTAAAACAAATAGAAGCTATAAGACGTTAATCTTTAAAGAAGCCATTGTAATACTTAAAACTCAATACAGTATGAAGCAAAACAACACCGCCTCCCGCAGATTTCTCTTAGTAGCCCCGAGGGGAATCGAACCCCTATCTAAAGTTTAGGAAACTTCTATTCTATCCGTTGAACTACAAGGCCGCTTTTATTTTGGTTGCAAAGATAACGGTTTCTGTTGATTTAACAAGAATAAAAATGCAGGTTCCTTTCAGTAATTCCAATTATTTGGCGTCAATAGGACAATAAAGTTCGATTTATTTTGATAATTCGATTAACTTTCCGACCTTTGCGCTCACAAATTGAAAGTAAAATCAGTTTTTAAATTAAATATAGTAATTAAAGTTATGGCAGACGAAATGATGGTTAAAGAATTGGAGGAAGTTGTAGTACGTTTCTCCGGCGACTCCGGCGATGGTATGCAGCTGGCAGGCAACATCTTCTCGAACGTGTCGGCTACGGTAGGAAATGACATCTGTACATTCCCCGACTATCCGGCAGACATCCGTGCCCCGCAAGGTTCGCTGACCGGTGTTTCCGGTTTTCAGATCCACGTAGGCGCAGGACAGGTGTACACTCCAGGAGACCGTTGCCACGTATTAGTAGCGATGAACCCCTCCGCACTGAAAACACAAATCAAATTCTGTAAACCGCAAGGACTTATCATTACCGACTCCGACTCGTTCGAAGCCAGAGACCTGGAAAAAGCACAATTTAAGACCAACAATCCTTTTGAAGAATTAGGCGTTAAACAAGAAGTGCTGGAAGTGCCCATCTCTTCTATGTGCAAAGAAAGTCTGAAAGATTCCGGACTGGACAATAAAACGATTCTCCGTTGTAAGAATATGTTCGCGCTCGGACTGGTTTGCTGGCTGTTCAACCGCAATCTGGCAGCAGCAGAAAAGATGCTGCGCGAGAAGTTCGCCAAGAAACCGGAAATCGCAGAAGCAAATATCAAGGTATTGAACGATGGCTACAACTACGGCGCCAACACACACGCTTCTACCTCTACTTATAAGATTGAAAGCAAAGCCCCGAAATCAAAAGGGCTTTATACAGATATTAATGGTAACAAGGCAACGTCTTACGGACTGATTGCCGCAGCCGAAAAAGCCGGTCTGGAACTATATCTGGGTTCGTACCCGATCACTCCGGCTACCGACATTCTGCATGAACTGGCCAAACATAAATCACTGGGAGTAAAAACCGTACAGTGCGAAGACGAAATCGCCGGTTGTGCTTCTGCCGTTGGTGCAGCTTTTGCAGGTGCGCTGGCAGTAACGACAACTTCCGGTCCGGGCATCTGCCTGAAAAGTGAGGCGATGAACTTGGCCGTTATCGGCGAACTTCCGTTGGTGATTGTCAACGTACAGCGTGGTGGCCCGTCTACGGGTCTGCCTACCAAATCGGAGCAGACCGACTTGCTGCAAGCACTCTACGGTCGTAACGGTGAAAGCCCGATGCCGGTTATCGCCGCCACTTCACCGACCAACTGTTTCGATGCCGCCTACATGGCAGCCAAAATTGCTTTGGAACACATGACTCCGGTCGTATTACTAACAGATGCTTTCGTAGCCAACGGCTCTGCCGCATGGAAACTTCCTGATCTGAATGACTACCCTGCCATCAATCCTCCGTATGTAACTCCGGACATGGCAGGCAACTGGACTCCGTACCAACGTAACGAAGAAACAGGCGTACGCTACTGGGCGACTCCGGGAACAGAAGGTTTCATGCACCGTATCGGTGGGCTTGAAAAGAGTAATGAAACCGGAGCCATCTCTACCGAACCCGAAAACCACAACAAGATGGTTCACATGCGTCAGGCAAAAGTGGACAAGATTGCAGACTACATCCCCGAACTTGAAGTGCTGGGCGATGAAGACGCAGACTTGCTGATTGTAGGCTGGGGCGGTACCTACGGACATCTCCGTCTGGCTATGGACTTCATGCGCGAACATGGAAAGAAGGTTGCATTCGCACACTTCCAGTACATCAACCCGCTGCCGAAGAATACAGCCGACGTATTACGTAAATATAAGAAGATCGTAGTAGCCGAACAGAATCTGGGACAATTTGCCGGTTACCTGCGTATGAAAGTACCCGGACTGAATATCAGCCAGTTCAACCAAGTGAAAGGACAGCCTTTCGTTACGAGAGAATTGATAGATGCATTTACTAAATTATTGGAGGAATAAGAGATGAGCGATAAAGTATATACCGTACAAGATTATAAATCAGGTCAGCCTCGCTGGTGTCCGGGATGCGGTGACCACGCTTTCCTGAACTCACTGCACAAGGCAATGACCGAACTGGGAGTAGCTCCACACAATATCGCCGTAATTTCCGGTATCGGTTGCTCTTCCCGTCTGCCTTATTATGTAAATACGTATGGTTTCCATACCATCCACGGACGTGCCGCTGCCGTTGCAACGGGTGCTAAAGTGGCTAATCCGGATTTGACTATCTGGCAGATTTCCGGTGACGGTGACGGTCTGGCTATCGGTGGTAACCACTTCATCCACGCTGTTCGCCGTAACATCGACCTGAACATGATTCTGTTGAACAACCGTATCTACGGACTGACCAAAGGACAGTATTCACCGACTTCCGAACGCGGATTCGTCAGCAAATCATCCCCTTACGGAACGGTAGAAGACCCTTTCCATCCGGCAGAACTGGCATTCGGTGCACGCGGACGTTTCTTTGCACGTTGTATCGCTGTAGACGGCGCCGCTTCTGTAGAGGTTCTGAAAGCAGCAGCCAACCATAAGGGTGCATCTGTTGTGGAAGTTCTGCAAAACTGTGTAATCTTCAATGACGGAACTCACGCTTCTGTTGCAACGAAGGAAGGACGCGCAAAGAATGCGATCTATCTGGAACACGGCAAACCGATGTTGTTCGGTGAAAACAAAGAGTTCGGACTGATGCAGGAAGGTTTCGGACTGAAAGTGGTAAAACTTGGCGAGAATGGCATCACAGAAAAAGATATTCTGATTCACGATGCTCATTGCCAGGACAATACTCTTCAGTTGAAGCTGGCTTTGATGGAAGGCCCCGATTTCCCGATTGCACTCGGTGTGATTCGTGAAGTAGAGGCACCTACCTACAATGACGCTGTAGCAGAACAGATTGAAGAAGTCAAAGGCAAGAAGAAATATCATAATTTCCAGGAGTTGCTGATGACGAACGATACTTGGGAAGTGAAGTAATTCATTTTACTGAGAAAAAATAGAAAAGCGCAGGTAAAGGAGTTCGTCTCCTGCCTGCGCTTTTTGTTTATATAGTTTCTACATAAATACATGAAACACTCTGTTCCATTTTAGCAAACTCCTCTACAAAGCACCTACACTTCTGTATTCAAAGGTTATAGCCTTTTTCTTCTTCAGCCAATTACAGAAGCCGCTTGCTTAAGTAACGCACTGGATACCATACTGACAGGAATCCCACTGCTAAAACAGTAATAAAAATAAGCACTACATCCCATGCATGGACGCTTACCGGATAAGCGTCCACCACAAAAGTTCCACCACCTCCGCCAAGGGTAATGATGCCAAACTTCTGCTGAATAAAACATAATATCAACCCCAGTATAATACCGGAGATAGCACCAAAGAGAGAGATGAGCCGTCCCTCAAATAAAAAGATACGGGATATCAGTTTATCACTGGCTCCCAAACTGCGCAAGGTTATGACATCGTCTTTCTTATCCAGAATCAACATAGAAAGAGAACCGATCACATTAAAACAGGCAATCATCAGAATAAAAGTAAGAAACAGATAAGAGATCAGCTTCTCTATTTCCATGATACGGAAAACATCTGCTTGCTGCTGATAACGGTTCTGTACCACAAAGTCATCACCCAGCATTTTTTCTATTTTAGACTGTACGGATGATATATTGGTATTCGGTTTCAGTTTCAACTCAATGCCGGAAACCTCTGTCGTATAGTCCAATAAGTTACGAAGGAAATCAAGGGAAGTGAGAATATAGCTTTCATCATACTTCTGTTGGTTGACCACGAACACAACACCCGGTGAATAAAGATAGTCGCGATTGAAAGAAGCCCCGGGATTCGCCATATTCACTTTGGCATTACGCTTGGGAAGATACACCTGCAAAGGATCTACGAACGCCAGTCCGGTACCCAAAGTCGAAACCAGTTCCACGCCCATCACCCCATAATTCACTATCGAATCATGAAGAATAAACTCGCCGGCTCCGTAAAGAATGCTATCTATTTCGGTTAAATCCTCAAAGTTATCTTCCACGCCTTTCAACACAACCATAGCCTGACGGTCTTTATATTGCACCATCGCATTCTCTTCCAACGTCTCTGTAGATACCGAGACATCCGGAAGCGCACAGACCGCACGAATCTTTTCATCCTGTCCGTCGAAGACTTTTCCCTCGCGGATGGTAATCTTCAACTGAGGATCAAAAGCTGTGAAAAAGCTGGCTACCATATCCTGAAATCCGTTGAATACGGAAAGCGTGCAGACCAGTGCCAACGTAGCAAGTGCCACCCCGCATACTGATATGCCGGAAATAATATTGATAGCATTATGCTTCTTTTTCGAGAAAAGATAACGCCGGGCTATGTAGAAGGGAAAATTCACTTCAGCAAAGAATCAATCTTCTCAATATAATCCAGTGAGTCGTCCACGAAGAACTTCAATTCGGGAATAATCCGTAATTGATGACGCACACGGGTTCCGAGTTCAAAGCGAATGGACTTCATGTTCTCATTGATATTCTTCACCATTTCTTCTGCTTTCTCTGACGGGAAAACGCTCAGGTACACGCGCGCAATACTCATATCAGGACTGATACGAACTGCGCTGACCGATATTAATATACCCGGCATTGCCTTTGTCTGAAGCAGGAATATCTCGCTCAGCTCCTTCTGTAACAGGCGGGATATCTTATTCTGTCTGGTTGTTTCCATAAATTTACTCCTTATCTTACTTTTTTCTTATTATAGTTAACCCATCACGCAAAGGCAGGATTACTTTCTCCACCCGGTCGTCCGTCACAAGGGCGTCATTGAATGCTTTGATGCCAATGGTCTGCGTATCCGCACTACGAGGTTGTTCCAACACATGACCATCCCACAATGTATTGTCGGCAATGATATACCCACCTGTGGAAAGATGCTTTAAAACCATCTCGTAATAATCGATATATTTACGTTTATCACCGTCAATGAAGGCCAGATCGAACGTAACGCCCAAATGAGGAACAAGCTCCAAGGCATCTCCTATATAAAAGCGAATCTTGTCCGCAAAAGGAGAATTCTCCAGCCAGGGACGGGTAAAGTCCTCTTGTTCATCATTAATTTCAAACGTATGCAACATTCCGCCCTCCGACAAGCCTTCCGCCAGACAAAGGGCAGAATAACCGCTATACGTTCCGATCTCCAGTATATGCCGGGGGCGAATCATCTCCACAAACATTTTCAGCATCCGCCCTGTAAATGCCCGGAAGCCATACGGGGACGAAGCAGTTTCACATGCGTATCCCGGTAGAGTGCCTTCAGATAGTCACTTTCCGCATCGATATGCTGCAAAATATATTCATCAATAGATTCAGTCTCCTGCATAAAAACCTTATTTTAGATGTAACAGTTAGAGATAACGATTGTTGTTAGGCAATACAGTTTCTCCCGCATGTTTCAACGCATCTTCCACGACATTGATTTCGAGGAATGAAGTTTGTGTACCTGCCTTACCGCTACTCAAATATCCTACCATATCAGTCGGCTGCAAACGTCCTTCCTTCAACAGGCGGCGCAAAGCGGCAAAATAATATTCCTGTCCGTTGGCCAACTCCGGCATATAGATTGCTTCCACTCCATAAGAAAGTGCCAGATGACGCATGGTCTTTTCTTTATAGCAGATAGCCAATACCGGGAATTTACCACGGAAAGCTGCCAGATTACGGGCGGTCCGTCCGCTATAGCTGTCTGTGATGATAGCACGTATCTTCAGTTTCGATGTAGCTTTCACTGCCTGTTTAGCAAGGAAGGCCGTTACATCGTTACTGTTTTCGTTCAACGGGATACGGATATCATTCTCTTCCAGTTTATCTTTTTCAGCCTGGGCCGCGATCTTGGTCATTGTCTTGACTGCATCTACCGGATATTTGCCATAAGCAGTCTCACCGCTCAACATCAGAGCATCCGTACGATAGTAGATTGCATTCGCGATATCGGTCACTTCCGCGCGGGTCGGACGAGGATTGTTGATCATGGTATGAAGCATCTGAGTCGCAACGATCACCGGTTTCTTTGCCAGGATACATTTGCGGATCAGCACACGCTGGATACCCGGAATACGTTCCTGCGGCACTTCGATACCCAGGTCACCACGGGCTACCATCACGCCGTCCGCCACTTCAAGAATCTCGTCGATGTTGTCCACCCCTTCCTGATTCTCAATCTTGGCAATAATCCGGATATCACTATTGTGAGCATCCAGAATTTCACGGATATCAAGTACGTCCTGACGGTTGCGCACGAAAGAGTGAGCGATGAAATCGATATCCTTTTCAATCGCGTAAAGTATATTGTTACGGTCTTTCTCTGTCAATGAAGGAAGATTGATACGAACACCCGGGACGTTCACGCTCTTGCGGCTTCCCAACGTTGCATCGTTTTTCACTTCGCAAAGCAGATAATCGGCTGTCTTATCGATTACTTCCAGTTCAAGATCACCATCGTCAATCAGAACCAGACCTCCGATATTCAAATCGTTCACAAAGTTAGGATACGAAACAGCGATACATTCACGAGTCGTCTCCTGATCAGGATTGCCGACAATCTTTACTTTATCACCTATCTGATATGGAATCGGTTCCGCATTGGCAGTTGTACGTACTTCCGGTCCTTTGGTATCCATGAGGATTGCAATCCGGTTGGATACGGAACGTACATTGGCAATCAACGCTTCAAAACCTTCACGGCTAGCGTGAGCCGTATTCATACGTACCACATTCATCCCAGCTTCAAACAGCTGTTTTATAAAGTCCACATCGCAACGTCTGTCCGAAATGGATGCGACGATTTTTGTCTGTTTCAGTAACATAGCCTTTTTACCTATTTAATATATTAATACCTTATTTATTACCTAACAAAGCCTCCAGAGCCAAACGATACGAGTTCAGCCCGAAGCCACAGATCACTCCTTTGCATGCGCAGGCGATCATAGATACATGCCGGAAAGACTCACGGCTATGTACATTAGAAATATGTACCTCGATCACCGGAGAAGTCACAGAACGAATGGCATCCTGCAGAGCGATGGAGGTATGTGTATAAGCGCCGGCATTCAGAATGATGCCGTCTACCTCAAAACCTACCTGCTGAATGCAGTCAATCATTTCTCCCTCAATGTTCGATTGAAAATAGTCGATCTCCAAATCAGCATATCTTTTACGAAGCTCAGCCAGATAGTCTTCAAATGTAACACTTCCGTATATGGAAGGTTCACGTTTGCCCAACAGATTGATGTTCGGGCCATTAATAATTTGTATTCTCATCGCCGTAGTCCTGCTTTTTTAATACCTTTGTATCCAAAGAACAATATTTCAGGCTACAAAGGTAGAAAAAAGAAATGGAAATCAACGAAAAAAACAAGAAGAAGGAGCAACAAGCACTGATAATCAGAAAGTACCAGCAGTACCTCAAGCTGGAAAAGTCTTTATCCCCCAATACATTGGACGCTTATCTGACCGATCTGGATAAACTGATGAGTTTTCTGACTCTGGAAGGGATAGATGTTCTTGAAGTATGCCTGTCCGATCTCCAGCGTTTCGCTGCGGGATTGCATGACATCGGCATTCATCCTCGTTCTCAGGCACGCATTTTATCCGGCATCAAGTCCTTCTTCCGTTTCCTTATTATGGCGGATTATCTGGAGGCTGATCCCAGCGAACTGCTGGAAGGTCCCAAGATAGGATTAAAACTCCCCGAAGTGCTGACCGTAGAAGAGATCGACAACATCATCTCCTCCGTAGACCGCAGCAAAGCCGAAGGACAGCGCAACAGAGCTATTCTGGAAACATTATACAGCTGCGGACTCCGTGTATCCGAACTTGTCAGCCTCAAATTATCCGATCTCTATTTTGATGAAGGCTTCATCAAAGTAGAAGGCAAAGGAAGCAAGCAACGTCTTGTTCCCATTTCCCCCCGTGCCATTAACGAGATCAAACTTTATTTCTTGGACCGCAACCGGATAGAAGTTAAAAAAGACTATGAAGATTTTGTGTTTGTCAGCCAGCGGAGAGGCAAATCACTTTCCCGGATTATGATCTTTCATATGATAAAAGAATTAGCACAAAATGCGGGTATCACCAAAAACATCAGTCCGCACACTTTCCGACACTCCTTTGCCACTCATTTACTGGAAGGTGGCGCCAATTTACGGGCCATCCAGTGCATGCTCGGACACGAATCGATTGCGACAACCGAAATTTATACCCATATCGACCGAAACATGCTTCGCAGCGAGATTATCGAGCATCATCCCCGAAATATCAAGTATCGGCGAGAAAAAGAGTCGGGTTTTCATTAAATTATGATAAAAACCTCCTGCTAACTACATAATTATATTAAGAATTAATATCTTTGCGATGTTTTTCCTTTATTAGGATTGAAAAGGGGTTATAAATATGACGATATTTCAATTACAAACATTTAATTTATACCTAAAATGACAAAGAAGTTGTACTTGCCTTTACTCATGGCAATTGTTGTTGCACTTTTCTCTTCGTGCAAGAAAATGGGTCCCCTGTCAGCGGACTACTTCACTGTTACTCCACAAGTGTTGGAAGCAGTAGGTGGTAAAGTTCCTGCTACCATTAATGGTAAATTCCCTGAAAAGTATTTCAAGAAAAAAGCTGTAGTAGAAGTTACTCCGGTTTTGAAATGGAATGGCGGTGAAGCTAAAGGACAAAGTGCTGTGTTCCAAGGAGAAAAAGTAGAAGGAAACGATCAGACTATCTCTTACAAAGTAGGTGGTAGCTATACGATGAAAACATCTTTCGACTATGTTCCTGAAATGGCAAAATCTGAACTGTGGCTTGAATTCAAAGCTAAAGTTGGTAAAAAGGAAGTCGTTATCCCCGCTGTGAAAGTAGCTGATGGTGTAATCTCTACTTCTGAATTGGTAAATAACACATTGGGCAGCGCTAACCCGGCTCTGGGCGAAGATGCTTTCCAACGTATCATCAAGGAAAAACACGATGCTAACATCATGTTCTTGATCCAACAGGCTAACATCCGTTCAAGCGAGTTGAAAACTGCTAAAGAATTCAACAAGGAAGTTGCTAACATAAACGAAGCTGCCAACAAGAAGATCAGCAACATCGAAGTTTCTGCTTATGCTTCTCCTGATGGTGGTGTAAGCCTGAATACAACTCTGGCAGAAAACCGCGAAAGCAACACTACCAAGATGTTGAACAAAGACTTGAAGAAAGCTAAGATCGACGCTCCGGTTGACGCTAAATATACTGCACAGGACTGGGAAGGTTTCCAGGAACTGGTTTCTAAATCTAACATCCAGGATAAAGAACTGATCCTTCGCGTATTGTCTATGTATCAGGATCCTGCACAGAGAGAACAAGAAATCAAGAACATCTCTTCTGTATACAAGAACCTGGCTGACGATATCCTTCCTCAACTGCGTCGTTCTCGTTTGACTTTGAACTACGAGATCATCGGTAAGTCTGACGAAGAAATCACTAAGCTTGCTTCTTCTAATCCTTCTGAACTGAACATCGAAGAATTGCTGTATGCTGCTACACTGACTAACGATCCTGCAAAACAGGAAGCTATCTATACTCAGGCAACAAAACAGTTCCCTAACGATTACCGCGCATACAACAACCTTGGTAAGCTTGCTTATCAAGCTGGAAATGTTGACAAAGCTGAATCTTACCTGAAGAAAGCTGCCAGCGTAAACGCTGCTCCTGAAGTAAACATGAACTTAGGTTTGATCTCTTTGATCAAGGGTGACAAAGCTGCTGCTGAAGCTTACTTCGGTAAAGCTGCAGGTACAAAAGAACTTGGCGAATCTATGGGTAACCTGTACATCGCTCAAGGCCAGTACGAAAGAGCAGTTAACTCATTCGGTGACGCTAAGACTAACAGTGCTGCTTTGGCTCAGATCCTTGCTAAGGACTACAACAAAGCTAAAAACACACTGGCAGGCGTAGAAAAACCAGATGCTTACACAGACTACCTGATGGCAGTTCTAGGTGCTAGAACTAACAATTCTTCTATGGTAACCAGCAGCTTGAAGAGCGCTGTTGCTAAAGAACCTGCGTTGGCTAAGAAAGCTGCAACAGACTTGGAATTCTCTAAGTTCTTCACAAATGCAGACTTCATGAGCATCATCAAATAAGAGAATTACCACTCTATTTTAGATATTGAGAATTGCTCGTCATTACAAATGACGGGCAATTCTTTTTTTTATCTGTAAAAAACCGTACTTTCGCAGAAAAGAAATCAAAGCAATGAAAAAGAGTAGTATTTTAATCCTCATCATTATCTGTCTGGTCGGATGCAAGAAGGGCTCCAATGAGACAACCATCACCGGAGAGATCAAAGGACTCGGAACAGATACACTTTATTTGTACGGCATGGACGAACTGTACGACCGGATAGACACCATTTATGTAGAAAACGATAAGTTCTCCTACACTACCAGCGTAGATACGATCACTTCTGCCTATCTGTTACTCAAGAACCGGATTGAATATCCTGTCTTTCTTGATAAAGGTAACAAGATCAAAATAAAAGGAGATACGATCAACCTGAATTTCCTGACTATCAGTGGAAATATATACAATGAGGAGTTTACAGACTTCCAAAAAGCACTGGAAGATCCGGCTGATCCTTCAGAAAAAGCCGGCGAAGAAACAGTGGATAAAAGAACAACTGTAGAGAAAGCAAACACTGCCGAAGAAATGGCGGAAGAGTTCATACTGCAACATCACTCCTCCTATGTAAGCCTTTACTTATTAGACAAATACTTCGTTCAGAAAGAAACGCCTGACTTCAGTAAAATCAAAAAGCTAGTTGAAGTAATGACAGGTGTATTACAGGACAAACCGTATATCGAACGTTTGAATGAAACAATCACTCAGGCAGAAAAATCGGAGATTGGCAAATATGCACCTTTCTTCAGCCTGCCCAATGCGAAAGGAGAAAAGATTACCCGTTCATCAGACGCCTTCAAGCAGAAAAGCCTACTGATCAACTTCTGGGCTTCCTGGAACGACAGCATCTCTCAGAAGCAGAGCAACAGCGAGCTAAGAGAAATCTACAAAAAGTATAAGAAGAACAAATATATAGGAATGCTCGGCATCTCACTGGATGTAGACAAGCAGCAATGGAAAGACGCCATCAAACGCGATACGCTGGACTGGGAACAGGTATGCGATTTCGGCGGACTCAATTCTGAAGTAGCCAAGCAATATTCTATCTATAAAATACCTGCCAACATACTTCTCTCGTCGGACGGAAAGATTTTAGCTAAGAACCTTCGGGGAGAAGAGCTGAAAAAGAAAATAGAAAACATCGTTGAGGAAGCGACAGAAAAAGAAAAGAAAAACAAACAGAAGAAATAAACGGTAATCAAACGTGCTAATTAAAGTTTTCGGAGCGGCTGTTCAAGGGATTGATGCAACACTCATCACAATCGAAGTCAACAGCTCACGTGGCTGTATGTTCTATCTCGTCGGTCTTCCGGATTCCGCAGTGAAGGAAAGTCACCAACGTATTATCTCCGCACTGCAAGTCAATGGCTATAAAATGCCGACCAGTAACCTGGTTGTAAATATGGCACCGGCCGATATCCGCAAAGAAGGCTCGGCTTATGATTTGCCTCTTGCCATCGGCTTGCTGGGTGCCAGCGAAACCATATCTTCCGAAAAGTTATCCCGCTATCTGATGATGGGAGAACTTAGTCTTGACGGGAGCATTCAGCCTATCAAAGGAGCACTGCCTATTGCTATCAAAGCCCGTGAAGAAAACTTTGAGGGACTCATTATTCCTCAACAGAATGCGCGGGAAGCAGCAGTTGTCAATCAACTGAAGGTATATGGCGTCAGTAATATCAAAGAGGTTATCCAGTTCTTCAATGGTGAGCGGGAGCTGGAACAGACCGTTGTCAACACGCGGGAAGAGTTTTATCAACAGCAAACAGCCTTTGACCTGGACTTTGCAGACGTAAAAGGACAGGAGAATGTGAAAAGGGCGTTGGAAGTTGCTGCCGCCGGAGGACATAATCTCATCATGATCGGCGCTCCCGGCAGTGGTAAATCAATGATGGCTAAACGGTTACCTTCCATCCTTCCTCCCCTCTCCCTGGGTGAAAGCCTAGAAACGACCAAAATACATTCCGTTGCAGGAAAACTAAACCGGGGCTCTTCACTGATTTCCCAACGGCCATTCCGTGATCCCCATCATACGATATCGCAAGTTGCAATGGTGGGAGGCGGAAATTTTCCCCAACCGGGAGAAATAAGCCTGGCGCATAACGGAGTTTTATTTCTGGACGAATTACCCGAATTCAACAGAGGGGTATTAGAAGTCCTGCGCCAGCCACTGGAAGACCGGCAGATTACCATCTCCCGCATAAAGAGCACAATCAGTTATCCCGCCAATCTGATGCTCATTGCATCCATGAATCCATGCCCTTGCGGATACTATAATCATCCGACCAAGGCATGTGTATGCAGTCCTGGTCAGGTACAAAAGTATCTGAACAAGATATCCGGTCCGTTGCTGGACCGTATTGATATTCAGATAGAGATTGTTCCTGTTCCGTTCGACAAGATATCCGATCAGCGACAGGGAGAAGCAAGCAGTGTTATTCGGAACAGAGTCATTCAGGCACGCCGTATACAGGAACAGCGCTATGCCGATCATCCCGGTATCTACTGCAATGCACAGATGAGCAGCAAGTTATTATCCATTTACGCTCGGCCGGATGACAAAGGACTTTCCCTGCTGCGAAATGCAATGGAACGCCTCAATCTTTCCGCACGCGCATACGACCGTATATTAAAGGTGGCACGTACCATTGCCGACCTTGAGGGTGCGGAACTGATACAGCCCTCCCATTTGGCTGAAGCCATCAGTTATCGCAATCTAGACAGAGAAAACTGGGCGGGATAAAAGCGCTTGACAGTAAATCAATAAAATACCATAAAGAAAAAGTCTTTGTCTCATATAAAATACTATTTTCGCAAGATAGAATCTAGTATATGAATAAACACGACAACCCATATTACCCCCTATTTCTACTCATCGGATGGCTTATCATGCTGAGTAGTTGTCAACCTGCCCCATCTCATCTTCTGGAAAAAGCGATGCAGATGGAGAATGTATCAACCGACAGTATCTTTTTCTACCTGCAACAAATAGAAGAACCCGACAAATTACCTCTCAATGATCAGGGAGATTATTACCTGTTGCTCTACAAGGCAACTCTGTGGAAAACAGGAACACCTGATGATTCATTATTGCAGATCGCCATCCGGCAATATAAACAAAACGAGCAGCAAACCCAGTATGTACGGGCACGCATTGAGCAAAGCGCCTCCTATTTATATCGTAATCTGCCCGATTCCACATTACTGATGAGCGAACAAATCCTGAAAGGATACCAGCTAAATGATACGCTAAAAACAAGGCTGTACGGGCTACGAAGGGCAGCATACAGCAGAAAGCAGGATTATCCGCAGGCATTGGTGATGGCAGACAGCAGCAGACAACTGGCTCTTAAGATGAAAGATACACTTTTCTATTTTTCTACCAGCCAGCTATATCTGCAAATTATAAACAAAATGCAAGATCATGACAGATACACCCAAAGCTATCTGCAGCTAATGAAAGAACTTATGGATTCGCCCAAATACCAGTCTTTGAATTATTATGCGCTGGAAAGTCTGTTGAACACCAGTCTGCAAAGAAAGGATTTCCGGCAAGCAGTCATATATCTTCAACAATTATCGAGCCAACGCCGCGGAAGAAATGAAGTACCACACTATCTGCTGCTATGCGGAAGAACCCATGCCGCCTTGAATCAGATTGACTCCGCCCAATATTACTATCGGCAAGCCGCAATCTCATCTTCCAGCTTTATTGCCATGGAAGCCAATGCACGCTTATTCAATCTGATCAATGAAAAAGAATATCCGGAACAAGTCTTTATACCAAGCAGAAGGAAAGCACGATAAGGGACAATATACTAAACAATATCAGTACAGGGATACGGGAAGAGAATTCAACCAACTCAAATTACAGAATGAATTATACCAGCTGCATCTGCAACAGCAGCAAAGGGAACTATGGATGCTGGAATCGTTACAGCTCTGCTGAGTATCGGATTCATCGCATTTTTCTTTATCAGAGAGAGAAGAAGCGACTGCTGCGGGAAAACCAGTTACTGTACAAAGAAGCCGAAGTAAGTGGACTACGGGAGAAAGAAATCCGGCTAAGGAATAAAGAGGCTGAACTCCGTGAAGCGCTTTTCCGGAGAATGCCATTCTTCCATAAGTTGCCCTCACTCCATGCCAACAACAATCAGGACGAACCGGGCACCAGTCACAAGATAGTAGTGACAGATGCAGAATGGGCAGAAGTCACTTCAGTAGTGAATGATGCGTTCGACAATTTTGTCGTTCGGTTACGACAGGCTTATCCACAGTTGGGAGATAAAGAAATCGGCTTCTGCTGCCTCGTCAAAATCAATGTCAACATACAGGATTTATCTGATATCTATTGTGTGAGCAAAGCTGCCATTACCAAACGGAAATATCGGATAAAGACTGATAAGCTGGGAATTACTGATGAGAATATAAGTTTAGACAGTTTTCTCAAAGTTTTTTAGCTGTCGCCCCAGGGTAGTTGAAGTCTTTGTCCGCCTGAAAACAAACGCATATATATATTACATTATTAATAATCAACAACATACATCTAGTCACATCGTACCTTTTTGTCCGCCTGTTTTTTTGTTTTTCTGCTCACTTCGGTCTACTTTTGCCTCAGTGATAATCAGAAAAACAGTACTAACCAAATACAGAACCGTATGAAGAACAGAATTATTATTTTAAGTTTATGTGCTAGTTGTCTACTTGCAATTGTTGCTTTTGTATACAACAGTGAAACAAAGACCGACCCACTGGCACTCTCCCCTATTGTAGCAAAACGAGTCACGACACCTACCGGCACACTAGTCTCATGTAATTTAAAGGCTTTGAAAGACACAGTAGACATTCCACTCAGCTATTTGACAGAAGAACTTCAAGTTGTCAAACTAGACAACCGGGACGAAGCACTGGTAGGAGGCTGGATACGCACCACAGTGGGAGAAAAATACATCCTGGTGAGCAATAACAAACAGACTCCCTACAAACTTTTTACCCGCGACGGCAAATTCATCACCACTATCGGTGCCTACGGACAAGGGCCCAACGAATATGGAAACACATACGCCGACCAGTTGGACGAAGCCCACAACCGTATCTACATACTGCCCTGGCAGAGTGACAAGCTGCTCGTATTCGATTTACAAGGCAATCCTCAGCCTCCCATTCCTTTATGTATGCGCGTGCCCAAAGGCAAATTCAGAGTAGATACGGAAAAGTCGGAAGTCACTCTGACAACTCTGCCTTTCGAAGGCTGGCCGGCTGTCGTGTGGACACAAGATTTCAAAGGTAAACGCAAGAACTTTATCGCACCGGGACATCTGACCGTTCCGCGCGACTTTAGCAACGAAGTATTTATGGATAATAATACTAATGATTACGGCGTTATGTTAATGGTGATCATGCCTGCCCCACGAACGGACAGTCTGTACCACTATAACGCAGCCCAGAATCGACTCGAAGCCAGATTCACCGTGGAATATCCGAACAAGGAGAAAATCCCCTGGCACGGCTATTCCGAATACCCGCGTCACTTTATCGGAGACGTTTCCGTGCCGATACAAGTATCAGAAAACACTTGGAGCGGCAGCAAGCCTGCCAAGTATATCATAGATAAGAAAACACTGCATGGCAGCTACTTCCGCCTATACAATGATTTCCTGGGAACGAAAAAGATGCAGATATGGCCCTCATTCGGCCATGGTTATTATGTTGCCAACATGGAACCTGCCCAACTAAAAGAAACACTGGAAAAAGAAATAACCCGGAAAGATATTCCGGCAGAGGCAAAGAAACGTGCACAAACATTGATAAATTCACTGGATGAAGAAGGCAACAACGTCATTCTACTCGCTAAAATGAAGAAATAACTATCAGAAAGCCAGAGGGTGTTTCAAAAGTCAATAGTAACTAAAATGGAGTTGTCTATAATTTACTATGAATGAAAGAATTGCGTATTCACCTACCACCTCCCCCTGCGGGTACTCCTCCTTCCCGAAGGAGGAGATTTAAGATACTACCGATTTTTAACACACCTTCCGGCATCCCGTTGAGAGAGCACATCCCCATTTCCTTTCGATAGAAAAACACAGACACAATTCTTATAATTGTCCATCTTTAAACTGATTTTCTCTATTTTCTGATTCTTTGATTTTGCTTTCCTTTGCAAAGCAAAAGATTCATATAAAATAAGCAGATCATGCAGTTTACAATTACACATTGGGGATGTACTCCATCGGGAGATTCCATCTATCTGTTCCGGTTGACCAATGCTACCGGAGCCTCCATCGAGCTTACAAACCTGGGAGCCACCTGGGTTTCGGCCAATATGCCGAACCGATACGACGTCTTTGAAAACATTCTGCTGGGATATGACCATGCAGAAGGATATCTCAAAGACACCTATTATATGGGAGCCACTGTCGGCCGGTTTGCCAACCGCATTCATCAGGCATCCTTTTCTATCGAAGGCACTACCTATCTGCTGGAGAAAAACGACGGAGAAAACACCAATCACGGCGGACTATCCGGCTTTCACAAGAAGATATGGCAATGGAAACGGACAGATTCCGGCATCCGTTTCCTTCTCCACTCTCCGGACATGGAAGGAGGATATCCGGGAAATGTACAGGCGGAAGTGGAATATCAATTCACGGAAACCAACGAACTGACAATCAGCTATCACGGAACCACAGACCGCCCTACTTATCTGAATCTCACCAATCATGCCTACTTCAACCTGTCCGGCAACAAACGAAAAATAACGGAGCATGAGCTCATGATACCTGCTGCACGAATATTAGAGACAACCTCACAATTTATTCCTACCGGACAGGCACAGGATGTCAAAGACAGTCCGTTTGATTTCAGCACCTGTCGCAGCATCGGAGCACATCTTTACGACGATAACGAGCAGTTGCACTGGAACAAGGGATACAATCATTGCTATATCCTGAAAGAAGAGTCGTCCGACACGTTATTGACAGCCGCCGTATTATCCGACCCTTTCTCCGGCAGAAGGCTGACTGTCAGGACTGACTTACCCGGTGTCTTATTATATACCGCCGGCTATCTCGCTCCCACACCGGATATCGGTGTATGTCTGGAGACACAATACTTTCCGGATACCCCTTCGCATCCGCATTTTCCGTCCTGCCTGCTCATGCCGGGGGAAGAGTATCGCCACAGAACTATTTATACATTCGACAAATGATTTTTTAAGTATTCTACATATTGTTCCCGCTTAGCTTCGTATAAACAGCGATATTTTTTTTACTGGCTATATCTTTTTTATTCATATATTTGTTTTACATTTGTAGTAAATAATAAAAGCAATAGTATGAAAACGTCCATTGTAACTCTTTTAATCACATTTTGTTTTTATCTGTCAGTTTATGCACAAGCACCTCAGGATAAAGCCACAGAACTAAAAGAACAGGCTTTAAGCAGCCTGAAGCAGAAAGATTACATCAAAGCCCGTTACCTGTTCAAGAAAGCGTATGAAGCATTTGCCGCACGCGAGAACTATCCACAGGCTATAGAATGCGGTATTCAAGCCAATGCCTTATATGTCAGAGAGAACTTCTACAAAGAAGGCTTCGAACTATGCCGTGACATGGAACAATTCATCTGGACAGGCGAACAGAAACAGAAAAAAGTCTTTTATGACCTACGTTTTCCTATCAGCAAGGAACGGTTGCAGATGTACATTGCACTGAAGAATCCCGCACAGGCAAAGAACCAGCTGGACAAATTGGAAGAGATGGCCGGCCTCGCCAAAAATGATTCTTTAATGGAAGTGCTGCTTTATACGAAAGCCAACTATTACTATACTTTCAATCAGAGTACACAAGGAGACGCATGTTTCCGCAAACTCATCAGCCAATACAAGGAAAAGAAGGACTACGATAAAGTGAGCGACTGCTACAAGACTCTTATCGGCATTGCCCGCAAAGCCAACAACACTCCGTTAATGGAACGCACGTACGAAAGCTATATTGTATGGACCGACTCTGTAAAAGCGCTGACTGCTCCAGGATGAGCTGAATGTCCTGAAACGAAAATATGACGAAAGCCTGCAGACCATACAGGACAAAGACAGCACACTATCCGCCAAGCAATACATCATCATAGGACTTTGTACGCTTGTAGCTATCCTCGTAGCCGCAATCATTGTACTTGCCATCTTACTACTGAAATTTATCGCCGGCAACCGCAAACTCAAAAAGAGCGTGGTCATAGCCAACGAGCACAACGAGCTGAAAACAAAGTTCATCCGGAATATATCCTCACAAATGGAACCGACTCTGAACACTCTAGGGACTTCCGCCAGAGAGCTCTCCGCCCAAGCTCCAAGGTGTGCAGAGCAGATGCAGGCACAAGTAGCAGCCTTGAAGCAATTCAGCGACAATATTCAAGAGCTTTCCTCCCTGGAGAACTCACTGACCGAACCTTATGAAATGGGAGAAGTCAATGCGGGTACTTTCTGCGAAAGTGTCATGGAGAAGGCGAAAGAATTTATGAAGCCGGACGTCACCCCTTCTGTAAACGCCCCCAAACTCCAAGTAAAAACAAATAAAGAACAACTGGAACGTATCCTGCTCTACTTGCTGAAAAATGCCGCTTTCTATACGGAGCAGGGACGTATCAGCCTCGACTTCAAGAAACGTGGCGCACACACCCATCAGTTCATCATAACCGATACGGGGACAGGTATCCCGGCAGAGCAACAGGAAAATCTCTTCAAACCCTTCACCCAGGTCAAAGACCTGACTACAGGTGATGGCTTGGGATTACCTATCTGCTCACTCATCGCCACCAAAATGAATGGCAGTCTGACATTGGACACAAGCTACACCAAGGGATGCCGGTTTATACTGGAACTTCACGCATAAATAACATAAGGTATTCAAGAGCTTTGTATAGTTAGATTACCCGCAATCATTGTCAACTATAATTATCGTAATTAGCTATAATCGGAGAACGCACATTCTAACTATACAAAAATAGTAACAGAGTACTGCATAAACGGCAACCGGGTTTATAATAAATACTGTGATCGTTTATTATAAACGTCCCCCTCGTTTATTATAAACTTTAAAATAGAAATTTGTAGAATCTGGATTGAATTTATAATACAAAAAAGGCTGCAAACCTCATAAAGTTTGCAGCCTTTTCCTATATCGGAGTATCCTATCCTCTGTTATACGTCAGAGAGATAAGTACTATTTGTTACTATATTATACCACCGTAGAGGATGATCGCACACTAATTTTCTCATTTTATTTATCGTTCTTATATTATTCAGTTCAGGTTTGGAACTACAAATATACAACATTTAAAAGCGTTTGTCAAGTACCTGCTGCATTTTCAAGTATTCAAGCGATTATTTCATGACTCTCGGTTCAATGACCTCTCCGCTAATAGAAACCACTCCCTGATCTGAGATAGCGAAATCCTTGAAATAGGAAGTACGCGGATGTATTTTCTCTTTGCTCCAGTGGGCATGGAAAATGTATTTCCAGCTGCCATCTTTGCATTGAAAAGGCGCGCCATGCCCCGTACCGACCAATCCCATGCCCTCAACTCCTTGCAGAAGCGGATTCTTGCTATACTTAATCCATGGTCCCATTGGTGACTTGGAAGTGGCATAGCCCACTCCATAGCCCTTATTCTGATAATGGTTGGCAGAATAGATCAGATAATATGTTCCATTCTTCTTGAGGACTGAAGGTCCTTCTGCTACTTTAGCCTGCAAAAGTTCCCACGGTGCTTCCGCTTTCACACATTGAGATAATGTCTCCGTTTTAATCTTCATCAAATCATCGGTCATCCGAGCTACCCAAATAACATTTCCATCGGTAAAACGCACAAAATAAAGATAGGGAGTACCATCGTCATCTATAAAGAGGGAAGTATCAATGCTTTTCTCCTCCCAAACAGGTTGTTTCACTTCCTGCCGGAACGGGCCTACAGGGGAGTCGGAAGTAGCCACACAGATATGCTCTTCTACCGAATAGAACATATAAAATTTCTTTTTCGATTCGATATAGTAAACCTCTGGTGCCCAAAAGCCCCACTTCCCGTATGAATCGGCTGCCGACAACGCTTGTCCCTCCCGTTTCCAGTTCTTCAAATCGTCCGAAGAAAAACAGGCGAAACCTTCACCTTTCGTTGTGCCACCGGTACCATAGGCATAATACTTGTTATTATAAAGCATCACATACGGATCAGCAATAGGCAGACGATCTGACTCAACACTCACTTTTTTCTCCGGAGCATTGTTTCCTTCTTTCTCCATTGCACCACTTTTTCCGTTGCAAACCAACAGGATGCAAAGAAGCAAAAGAGCGTTCATCCCTTTCTTTATCATAGACAGACTTTTTAAGTTTATAATTGCAGACAAAGTTACTTATTTTTTCGGGCAAAACAGTTATGTTCTGCACCTTAACCATCAATAATGACACAGGGCGGGCTAAAAAGATTTTTTTTAGTCCACCCCATACCAACAATCAGATAAATATCATGAGTAAATGGAACCTGTTATTTCAGAGCATCACAGATCTCCTTATTCATCTTCCTCAATGTTTTTTCATCCAGCTTGATAACCTTACGGTCATAAGTCAATAATCCGTTTACTTCTACTTCCACATCTGTAGTCTGAGTATAGACAGCAGCCGAGAATCCACGGGGAATCAGTTCTTTCAATACATTGGCATATTCCATATATTTATCGGTTGCCTCCTTAGAAGTATTAAACTGAACATATCCCCAGTTACGATCCGGTTCCCATAGATGCTCTTTCAATACCAGACCGATACCACCATATTCTCCGAGCACTGTAGCACGCTGGGCGTCATACAGAAACATTTCCGGCCCCGGATAATGGTGCAAGTCAAGCATATCACCACAAGTATAATGATTACCACCACTGGCAGGATTCACCAGGCGTGAAGGGTCATATTGTTTGGTCCATTCTGCAATTTCAGGAGTCTTGAACTGTCCCCAGGCTTCATTAAACGGTACCCATGTACCAATACAAGGATAAGAATAAAGACAATCGATGATTTCTTTCCATTCTTTTCGATAGGTTGCTTCTGATTCTGTGGAACGTTTCTTCTCCGTTCCTGTAAAATACTCGCGCATCTGCCATTCCGGATTCTTATCTCCGCTCGGCATATCTTGCCATACAATAATCCCCAGACGGTCGCAATGCGTATACCAACGAGCCGGTTCCACCTTGATATGTTTACGGATCATGTTATAACCAAAGTCTTTTGTCTTTTGAATATCATATACCAATGCCTCATCACAAGGAGCCGTATACAGCCCATCGGGCCACCAGCCTATGATCTAAAGGACCGAACTGGAACTGGTCCTTATTATTCAACTGAAGCGCACAATGCCGTTCTTGTCTCTCTTGGTAGAGAATTTACGCATGGCAGCATAACTCTTGACCTTATCCACCAGCTTATTGCCTTCGAACAGGCTGATCTCCAGATCATACAAAGAAGGGGACTCCGGTGACCATAACTTCACATCAGCCGGCATGGCTATTTCAACAGGAATACCATTAATGGAAACTCCTTTAGCCACCAGTTCCTTTCCATCGAACACCTTCACTTCTATTTTGTCCGATAGCTTCTTCTCATCAGTAGCAACTTCTACTGTCAGTTTATTCAGATCGATATCAGGAGTTGTTTTGATGTTCGTGATAGACTGTGCAGGCACAGGTTCCAGCCATACTGTCTGCCATATTCCACTAACCGGCGTATACCAGATACCGGAGGGCTTATTCACTTGTTTTCCTCTAGGCTGAGTACCATTATCCGTCGGGTCCCAAACCTTTACTACCAGTTCATTCTCTCCATTCTTCAAGGCAGGAGTGATATCGAATGAGAAAGGAGTAAAGCCACCAGTATGCTGTCCTATTTTAATTTGATTTACCCAAATATCTGTTTTCCAGTCAACAGCTCCAAAATGCAGCAATACACGTTCGCCTTTCCATTTTGACGGCACAGAGAATTTGCGTTGGTACCACAAGTCATTCTCCTTTCCGAGTCTTTTTCCTACACCGGACAAGCTGGATTCTATCGCAAAAGGAACCAGGATCTGTCCCTCATATTTTTGAGGAGCCGCCTGCCCTACCGAAGTTATGGCGTAATTCCACAACCCATTCAGGTTCACCCAGTTCGGACGTTCCATAATCGGACGGGGATACTCGGGCAACACATTCTCAACGTCTATTTTGGTAGCCCATTCTGTTTTAATCCGTTCTCCTGCCGGTTTCCACTGAGCAGGCAGATACGAACAATTAAAAAACACGACTAATAAGATAATAAATTGTTTCATCATGATATAATTTAAAAGGTTTCTGCAGGACACAACCTGTACTGTTTTATTTCTTCAGGAAAGTCTCCGCACGTCCGGGAGTATAAAGTTCCCATAAGGAAGCAACCGTCCAGCCGGGAGCAAAAATATCGTTGTAATATCCTTTTCCATTCTTTCCATAATCCCAGTTGGTGTGCTGAACCACTTCAGGATAATAACCGACCTTAGCAATGCCGCACATATGGCCCTCATGAGGCAGCAACTGACGCATGGAAGTCGAGATCACCTCTGCAAAATCAGACAAGCGGTTCTCTTTGTATTCTTTGGACAACCAACGAAGCACGTCAGCAAATTCAAAAACAAATACATCGATATGATTATTTTCCACTGACACATTTCCCCAACCGCGGGTTTTCATGCCAATGTCTCCCAACATCTGTCCCGGAGCAAACGGAACATCCCACAGATAATACCATGACAGGGCAAAGTAGGCGGCCTTCTTTGTCAGGTCAGCATAATGCTTATGTTCTTCGCCTTTCGTAATCAGTGAAAGATAGTATGTAGCAGTGGCTGCATACAGCGATGCTTCTTTGTCCTCGCAGTTCGCATCAAGTGTAGAAGAGAAATAGTCTGCTTTGGAGATCAGTTCTTTCTCAAGATATTCAGCTGTCTTTCTGGCGCTGGCAAGATAGCGTTTGTCCTTGAAGTATTTATATCCCAGCACTAGTGGCAATGTTGCTGAAGGAGTACTACCTCCGCTCTTATCCACAATCGTAAAGTCATCACGGAATTTTCTGGGGAAGCTGCCGTCAGCGTTCTGAAGTTTCAGGAACATTTCAAACATCTGTTTGACCCGCTGTTCCCACTCCGGGTACTTGCGTCCCTGTTTCTTTTCGTATGCCAGAAAATGAAGTATCGCATAAATTCCTTCAGATTGACGTCGAATACTATGTACCGGTTCTTCAAACCCACGGTTTAAATTAACAAATTCCTTAAAGAAACCCGCCGGTGTAAATCCATTCTTCAGATAACTGTCAAAGATCTTAAGACTATTTTCCTTCAGTTCTTCACGATTGGTTTCCCAGCCATATTCCCAAGCATTGAACGAGTTCAAGAGCACACGTCCCACGAAACCAATTTCCGCTTCACCGTTACTCTTACAGTCATCTGTTCGCAGACCGACGCCCGAATTATAGGTCAACTCCGGCTTGCTTACCAAGCTATTCACAAAGTAATTGCTGAGCGTCTGCTTCATATCAGAAATGGAGTAAGGAGTGTCAACCGGTTTCGGAGCATAAGTATCATAAGAATATTCCCAGGCATGACGTACAAAATCGGAGAAGTCATCCGCACTGTTTTCCGAGATTTCCCAAGTTAACATGATGTTTTCCCCTTTCTTCAGCAGTTGGAAAGCTTTTACTTTAGGAGCCAATGTCAGTTTACGGATATAGCTTCTGGGAGCTTCTTCATAGGGGAAACCGAAAGAAAGCGCAGCCACTCCATTCTGATTTTCAAAACCTGTAAAACCCAAGGATGTTTTTCCGGAAAGAATCACTTCACCTTCCTTATGTGTAGTCAAAGCGTCGGTCGTAAACTTATCCAGTCGGTTTACTGTCATATATCGCTTGTCCTTCTCATTATAGATTCCCGTCAATGGAGCACTCAATCTATCCTCACGGACTACCCAACTATCAGATGTATGGAATGAAGGAGCTTCTTTGGGCGAGCGCAGATTACGGCGATACCAAAATCCGGGCATGTAAAACAAGCAATCATCGTGACGGAAACCGGTAGACACATTCTGTCCATAGTTAAAGTACACATCCTCCAGAGCTGTAATACACATGTCAATATGTAGACGCCCATTAGCTTCCTTGACCTTTTGAGAAATCGTCAGCGGAATATTTTCAGAGGCTACTAACTGATAGGCAGCATTATCATTCTGCGTTCTCTTTAAAATTAAAGGGTACTGCTTAGCCTTATTTCCGGGCGCTTTCAAAGAAATATGTGCATTGACCTGTTCCGGTGTATAATTAACGGCCCAGGCAGACCCGGTCAATAGCCCGATAGCTATTCCACAAAGCAAGAATTTTAAGTTCATACAGCTCATCATAATTATATGAATCAGCACTAATCCTGATTCTGTTAATACTTTATTTAGATATATTTCCCAAGCCATTACCGGCTCTTATCAACGAGGACAAAATTAGCGAAGATCACCTTATCTCAGTAAAACAAATTGAGCAATTAGTAAAAGAATTCGTTCTAAATGAATGTAGAATGAGTAAAATAGTACCAAAACAGAACATATTACGTCCTTTTTGCCTGTTCATCGAGTACCGATATCTGAAGATCCAGTCTCATGCAACCGTATCCGTTATGATAAAAGCATCCGCAGCTTCCCTCTCTCAAAAGGGAAACTACGGACTATGATTCTCCTTGATTTATGCGGCAATAAAACAAGAATAAGGAAATACTCTGTTATTTTTCCAGAAGAGCGACAGTACACCAAAGAACGGGACCTTGTCCATGATAATCACCAGTACGACGAGGACGATCATAATAGTACTGCAGATCATTCTTTTTATTGGTTCCGACACAAACTTCTCTTACCTGGTTCTTTTCATTAACGTATGGAACCAAAGCCAACCAAGCTTTCCGGGCAGCAGGTGCATACTCTTCCGCATCCAGCCAGCCATTCTTCACGCCCATAATGAATGCGAAAGTAAACATTGCCGATCCGGATGACTCTGTCCAGCAATCAGACTTGTCAATCAACTGATTCCACAAGCCATCTGCATTCTGATACTCCTTCAGGCTTTTCATCATTTTCTGATAGCCTTCCAAGATACGGGCACGGTCTTTGTGCTTCTTTGGCAAACAACGGAGCAGCTCCGACATACCTGCCGCCATCCATCCGTTCCCACGTCCCCAATAGAAAGGAACATCCGGTGCATGATAGAAAAGACCATTCGGGCGTTGCAGTTCATCCAGGTACATCACCATTTCTTTCGCCGCCCGATCGATATATTTACGGTCCTTCGTCACTTTATACGCATGAGTCTGCACAATCGTAATCATGTACATGTCATCAATCCACAAACGTGTCTGCCAGGAATACCCTTTTTCAGCCCATTCCTTTTCTTTAGGCTTTGCATTTGCGGGAACTTCCCACTGAGAGTCGGCATAAGGCAGTCCAAGATACAGGTATTTCTTATCCTTTGTCACTCGGTACATATCCAGTGGAAGGCTACCGAACATATTCAAATCCACATGATTCATAATCGGCTGCAGCGCCTTCTCTGATGTAAACAAAGGGGCAAACTTATCTTCCAGAAGCTTTATCAACTCTTTATCTTTTGTTACCGCAGCATATTTCAGCGCGCCATTCCAGTAGAATGTTTCCGGATATCCAATCCATTTACCGGCATGAAGTGCGTGCTTCTCGCCTACAAAGCGGTATGCCAAACGCTTACCGACCTCTTCGGGAGTGTATCCTTCCGGGAAGTCCGTCAGCAATTTAGTCTGAGCTGATAATAGTTGAAAAGGCAACAAGAGCAATAATAAAAGTAGTTTTTTACACATAACGACTTATTTTTATTTATTATACAATTATAGAATATCTACGGGAGTTATTTAACCTTCAGGTTCTTTACATTGTCGCACACGGCCACTGCTATTCTTGAGTCCGCACAACCATAATAGAGATATAACTTCTTCTTGTAATACGCCAGTCCTTCGATAAATACTGTTCCGTCTTTGTATTGCCCGCTCTTCTCAAAAGGTGCTTCAGGCACAAAGAAAGGTTTATCCAGCCGATCCAGTACTTTATAAGGATCATTATTATCAAATAAAAATTGTCCGGCGCAATAAGCACCTGCCGGATATGAGGTATCCCTGTCCTTTCCTGCATTTTTTCCATTATACAGAAGCACAATACCCTTTTTGGTTCGTATAGCCGGAGGTCCGCATTCTGTCATCTGACAGTCAAAATGCCCTTTACGCGGTCTCGCCAACTTCTTTAATTCATTCTTTTCGTCCAGTACCGGATACCAGTCTACAAGGTTGTCAGAAGTAGCCGCGTGAACAGCATACTCTCCCCAGTACATGAAATACTTGCCGTCTACTTTATCAATAACCAGCTTTTCTTTCTTTACTTTGGTCAGTATGGAAGCAGATTTACTGGCTATCTTAGTGAAGCGTCCGTCGTAGGCCTTTTCAAAAGCAAGTCCATGCTTTGTCCAGTTCTTTAGATCCCGGGAGGTGGCTACAGCGATACGCGGTGTCTTCCGGTTCCATGCCGTATAAAGCATCACATACAGTCCGTCTTCCGTTATTGCTACACGTGGGTCCTCACAGCCACCGGGCCATTCTATACCTTTAAAGTTATCTTCCGCTGGAAATAATACAGGAGTGTCCAGTCTTGTCATTGTGACTCCATCCGTGCTCTCAGCATATCCGATACGTGAAGTCCTTTTACCGATGCCCTGTGCTGAATTATCTTCCGCCCGGTAAAGTACGACTATTTTCCCGTCTTTCACGGTAGCCGCCGGATTGAATGTATCACTCTCTTCCCACTTCACCTGTTGCTTCTGCATCGGACAATAAAAAGAAGTAGGTTGAGGTGAAATTACGGGATTAGCACCTTCAGGACGTACGAAGGGACCGAGTACCCAACTTCTGTTATCCTCCTTACCTGTAGTCGTATCCGTAGAAGGTTTCATGGTAAATCCACATAACATCAATATACCGGTCAGACTAATTACGAGTTTTAGTTTCATCTTATTTTCCTGCTTTATTCATAATAAATCATTTACCTTTACAGCAAATATTGTCCCTCCTCCTTCAATCTTTTACGCAGATAATCAGTATCGATTTTGTGGACATCATTCTTTGCCTGTTTTATAGCATGCACTGCAGCCATTCCGGCAGCTTCTGCCAGTCACCAGACAAGGAGGCATTACCCGTAAACTCCCGAATGCTTCTTCATCAGTAGATATACAGCGTCCTGCAGTCAATACATTTTTCAGTCCTTTAGGTGTCAGGCAGCGATAAGGGATTCCATGAGATTCTCCTTTTTTATAACGTGTCTCTTTATGACCGGGCTTATGAACATCTATATAATAACAGTTACGTCCGATTTCATCCTCAAAAGTTCTACGTTCTTTCCAGTCCTCTACCGTAAAAGTATAATCACCTTCAATCCGACGGCTATCTCTGACTCCAAGCAAAGAAGCAGTCTTCACCAAAAAAGCACTACCAAAAGTTTTGGGCTGAACATCCTTCATTGCTTCCAAATATTGTCCTGCAATTTGCCGACCTGCCATCATTGCCTGCGTAGTTGCCCAGGGATCAGTTGAATCGACATTATCAAGATGCCCGGCATTGAACTGCACCACATCCGGACCAATAAAATTACTATTAAAATGCTTATCTATCAATGGATATTTCCCAGACTCAATCGCTTTATAAACAGGGCTGTTCTTATTACTAGTATGTAATGAGGGCCCCGTCAGATTGTAGTTATAGCTATCGACATTAGCAAACGAGAAGCATAAAGATGAGCTCTGTACCACCCCACTATCATCTCCTCTCTTGAATGATGCGCCTGCCCATGCCGCCAAATCCCCGTCACCTGTCGCATCAATAAAAACTTTTGCCTTGAAAGCAACAAGCCCGGATTTATTTGCGACAATGATAGCGTCTACCGTTTCATCGGCTGCTTTTTCTACAGCAGCAACTCTTGAGAAGAAGAGTACTCGGGCTCCCGATTCAGTAACCATCTGATCATAAACTGTCATCAGATATTCGGGATTTATACTCACCCAATTCATTTTCTGTTTTCTCTCATGCGGTACTCCTTTCCTCGAAGCTTCAAAAATTTTCTCTGCCAGACCTCTATAAATAATCTTCTCACCATCAGAAAACGGACACCATGCCGGAACCATACCGGCTGTGCCCATCCCGCCAAGTTGCCCCATTGCTTCAATCAATAGAGTCTTGGCCCCTTCGGCGCTGCCGAGATAGCGGCAGCACAACCGCCAGGTCCTCCGCCAACTACAATAACATCCCACCGATCATCTACGGCAATCTTTGTATTCTTCAGACTCAGCCTGGATTGCGTTGTTTCTCCTGCGTATTGAGAGTGGGTACAGTGAAAGCTGCGGTCAACAGCCCTGCTTTTTTAATTCTCTTCTAGAAGTCATAGTATTCTATTTATCATTTGATGAACATTAGTTCCTTTGTCCGATTCACTAACACTCAATTAAACAATCCACCTATCAATGTAGCTATAAGTTTAAGTTTCATCTTACTTAAGTTTATACTTTTGGCTATCGATATTCCATCCTTTTAATACCAATATTACTCCTTCACCCAGTTTTTTCTTCGCCGTCTCGATCGTTACCGTCTTCTTTTCACCCGGAGTCAGGGAGAAGAAATTATCCGTATAGAATGACGGACGTATCGGACTCATCTTTGCATTAAGGAATTGCAGTTGATTGAAGAAAGCTATCTGATTGGATGTATTCCTCATAGTGATATCAACAAAATAGTTATCACCTTCTTCCCTCACCTTATAAGCCAGTTTCACTTTAGAAGTCCGAAGTTTACTCAAATCCTCAAAGCCAGAGGCTGCCGGGCCGGTCAAGGTCGTCTTTCCTTCGTACTTATCGTTGGAACGCCAGTAAAAATTAGAAGAAACGTCTTTCCCTTTCTCATCTTTCAGTATTAATTTGATAAAGTGAACTTGAGAAATGTCTTCGGGAAAACGAATAGTCAACGCATCATTCGCTACTCCATCAGCCGGTAGATTAACAGTAGCCGATTCTTCAAACACCTTCCGGCTATTTATATCATACACCTGTGCTGTAACCTTGTAGTTATCGAAAGAACGATAGAAATCATTCACTACGGAAACCGTATTTTTAAGATAATCGAACTGAGCATGCAAAGGTTCTAAAGAATTGGCCGTGTGATAAAGAGAAGCTGTCGGCTCCAGAGACCAGTCCCACATACGGGAAGCTACCTGCCTCATAGAACAGTTATGATACCAAAACAAAAGCCCTGAACAAAAACGGTCACCATAATCCAGTTTATTATAGTTCCATACTTCCCAAATGCTCTTAGAGTTTATTGCACCCAACAATTGTCCTTTCTGAGCAAATTCGTCAATCGAAGATGACTTTCCATAATGATTTACCAAGTCTGTATACATAGTAGTCATCAGATGGAAACCATTTCCATCCAAATAATCCCACACTTCTTTGTTGATAGGCCACAGGTCTTTCTCATCCATCATTTCCCGGAGTATTTCTACTGTAGGAAGAGTCGGTGCACCATATTCAGGATTAAAGCCATCTACACGACTACCTCGTGGAGAAGCTGTATTTTCATAATGCTGCATCGGATTCACCTGTTTATAAGGGCTGCCATCATGTACTCCAGCACACTCCGACTGCATCTGATATCCGCGTGTACCATCCAACTGATTCAGCAGTTCGGGAGTACCGGTCATTTCTGTGCTTTCATTGGAAGCAACATAATAAGCCAGAGACGGATGATTACGAATACGCTTCACTGTAGACTCCACGTTACTCATATAGAGAGCCTTGTCATGAGGATGACGAGTATCCCCTGTCATCCAGAATTCCTGCCATACCAGCAAACCCAGTTCATCACAAAGCTGGAAGAAATAGTCAGATTCGGCAATACCACCTCCCCACATACGCAGAAGGTTGACGCCCGACTGGCGGGTATAGCGCAATTCAGCATAAGTACGCTCATCAGAGTGTCTCAACATAGCTTCCGGTATCCAGTTCGTACCACGGATAAACAATCGTTTGCCGTTTACATAAAAGACACGTGATTTGTCCGGTGTCTTAGTATCGGAAGTGATTTCACGAATGCCAAATCTCGTCTTTACGGAATCACAGACCACTCCGTCAACCGATACGGTCAACTTCAGATCATATAAGTTTTGCGGTCCTTTGTTGACCGGCCACCACAAGCGAGGAGAATTCATCACAAGTTGCGGAAACTCTTCCGGAGAAAAAGTAACCAGTTTTGTTCTCCCCGAATCACCCGGAATGATTTCTCAAAAGATATATTCTCACCTACAATCTCACCCTTTACTTTGCAATTAATTCCACTATTGCTAGTTGACGAATTAATCACTTCTACAGATACGGTCTCACGTGCCTGGTCATAATCCGGTTTACGCAATTCAGACTTAATAAACGGATGACGTAGAGCTACCTTTCCGGTAGCATAGATAGAAATATTTTTCCAGATACCTGTATTACGATCACGGATACCATCCATAAAGGTAAAGTCCCAGCCTACAGTCATCAACATCGTAGTATTCAATCCGATATTGCCGTTACCACCATTATGGAATTCTCCCGCAGCCCCCCAAGACTTCGGCTTAGTACTTCCGGGAACATCAACCGGATACACTTTTACAGCCAGTGCATTATTCTTCCCTATCTTTACAAAATCGGTCACATTAATATAGTCCTGTATAAACATACCATTGATGGTACTAAGCAAATTCCCATTCACCCATACTTCTGCCCGATAATTGATTCCATCCAGCTGTAACCAAACATTCTTCCCCTTAAAAGATTGAGGAACTGCAAACTCGGTACGGAACCAATAAGTATAAAAATCTCGTCCGACCTGAGAAATATCAGGAATCAGCTTCGATTCAATCTTATTATTAACTCCATAATAAGGTTCAGGGTATTTTTGGTTATACACTAAAGAATTTAAGACTGTACCGGGAACAATGGCTGGCAACCATTTTTCAGTCGGATAATCTGATGAAGATATCTTCTCACCCGGATCTGTGGTATCGCCTGCTTTCATCATTTTCCACTGATAATCTCCATGATGAGTGACTTCCGAATCAAGCCAGATACGATTTGGATCTCTGGCATCATTCATCCTATTTTGTGCAGTCAATACTGAACAGAAAAATAGTAGCAAAACAGAAAAAAGGGTCTTAACAAAGTTATGCATATTTATGTTATAGTTTTAAATGGTTTTTGGCATGGAACAAAAGTAGAGGTTTCCTTTTATTCAACCTGCCAAAAACAGGTCAATAAATGAGATTTTAGTCCCAAATTATTTTAATAAAGGACATAATTGCCCGTATTCACCGTTATTTTTCCAGAAGAGCAACCGTACACCAAAGATAAGGAGCCTGACCGTGATAATCACCGGTATGGCGAGGGCGATCATAATAATACTGCTTACTATTCTTTTTATTCGTTCCCACACACACTTCTCTTACATCATTCTTCTCATTAATATACGGTACTAAAGCCACCCATGCTTTGCGGGCTGCCGGACCATATTCTTTTGCCTTGAGCCATCCTTGCTTGACTCCGGTAATAAATGCAAAAGTAAACATAGCAGATCCCGAAGTCTCAGCCCAACAATCAGGCTGGTCTATTAACTGATTCCACAAGCCATCGGACGTCTGATATTTTTCAGACTCTTCATCATTTTGCGATAACCTTTCAAAATACGCGGACGATATTTACTATCCTCAGGCAAACATTGAAGCAATTCTGCCATCCCTGCCGCCATCCATCCATTACCACGTCCCCAATAAAAGGAACGTCCGGTGCATGGTAGAAAAGCCCATTCGGGCGTTGCAACTCATCTAAATAAAGCACCATTTCTTTGGCTGCACGATCAATATATTTCCGGTCTCCGGTCACTTTGTAAGCCTGAGTTTGTACAATGGTAATCATATACATATCGTCAATCCATAGACGAGTTTGCCAAGAATATCCTTTCGCATCCCATTCCTTTCTTTGGCTTTTGCATTCTCTGGAAGTTCCCATTGCGTATCAGCATAAGAGATTCCTAAGTCCAAATAACGTTTATCTTTAGTTATTTTGTACAGTTCCAAACATAGACTGCCGAACATATTCCAATCTACATGCGTCTTTTTAGGCAAAATATTCTTTTTTGTCGTAAACAACGAATCAAATTTATTTTGCAACAACTTAACCAGCCTTTCGTCTTTGGTGATTGCTGCATACTTAAGAGCACCACTCCAATTAAATGTATCAGCATAACCAATTCCTTTTCTATCGCTTATTCTATATTTCTCCATAAAACGATATGCCAGGCGACTACCGACTTCTTCCGGAGTATACCCTTGAGGAAAATCCGTCAACTTGTTCTGTGCCATTAATAGCTGAAAAGGCAAAAAGCATAATAAAAAAAGTATTCTTTTATACATAACGATATTTTTAGTCATTAGATAATAAAAAGTTTATTCTTCTAGAAGAGCAACCGTACACCAAAGATAAGGTGCATGCCCATGATAATCCCCCGTATTACGGGGACGATCATAATAATACTGCATATCATTCTTTTTGTTAGTACCGACACACACTTCTCTTACTTTATCATTCGAGTTTATATAAGTAAGCATAGCCAACCATGCTCTTCGAGCAGCTTCACCATACTCTTGTACCGGTAACCATCCATACTTCACTCCCATAATAAATGCGTAAGTAAACATAGCCGAGCCCGATGTTTCTACCCAGCAGTCCGGTTTATCAATCAACTGTCTCCACATACCCTCTTCTGTTTGATAATTTTTCAGACTTGCCATCATAGTTTGGAAACCTCTTACAATGGGCAAATGATACGGGCTCGATTCCGGCAGATAGCGAAGCACTTCTGCCATCCCTGCTGCCATCCATCCATTTCCTCTTCCCCAAAAATAGGGTACATCCGGTGCATGATAGAAGAGTCCATTCGTACGTTGTAACTCATCCAGATACATCGCCATTTCTTTAGCAGCACGCTCAACGTATTTCAATTCACCGGTCACTTTATAAGCATGCGTTTGAATGACAGGAATCATATACATATCGTCAATCCACAAGCGAGTTTGCCAACTATATCCCTTCGCTGCCCATGACTTCGCACTTGCACTTGCATTTTCCGGTACTTCCCATTGGGTATCTGCATAAGGCATACCCATTTCCCGATATCGTTCGTCTTTAGTGATCAGATACAACGTCAGAGGAAGACTACCGAACATATTCCGGTCAACATGATCCATCCCAGGCAAAAAGTGCCTATCAGTAGTAAAAAAGGACTCAAACCCATCTTTCAAGGACCGGATCAGTTCATTGTCTTTCACTACTTCCGCATATTTCAATGCTCCGTTCCAAGTAAAAGTTTCCGGATAACTGAGAGTTTTCCCATTATGTTTCCCCTTTGCAAAAAGTTTTCCCAATCGTTTCCCTATCTCCTTAGGAGTACTCCCTTCCGGAAAATCAGTCAGTAAGGGAGTATCAATTGTCCGCTTGGTCTGTAACATCCATTCCTGAATTTCGATTCCTTTTCCGCCTTGATTCCGATGAATGGTCAGTTTATAATACTGATACGCCTCCTTATGTCTCAACTCCAAAAACTTTTTCTCCCTTTTTTCAAACTCCTGCCGAATTCTATTATCTAGTTCGGTCCACTTCACATTGTCATTCGATCCGTAAAGAGACCACGCACCAGGTGCATTTCCTTCTTTATCTCCGGTTGCCATAACCGAATAATAACGCGCTACAACCGGTTCTTTTCCCTTCCAGATGATAGAGACAGAATTATTAGGAGTATAGAAAGAAGTTGTCCAGTCTCCATCAACCAAACTACTAATATCTTTTCCCTCAGGAGAGTCATCATACTCAGGAGAGATAGTACCCTCTGTCGGCATATTATAATTATCTGCCTTCAACTGATACACATAGGTGTATTTTTCCTTTTCGTCATTTCCCGTACCTTCCTGAACCGGTGGCACAGGTTCTTCATTTTCACTGGAACAGCTATAAAGCATACCACCCGATGTCATTATCAGGAATATGCAACACAGTGCCTTCGCTATATCATGTATCCAACCATCATTTTTCATTTTATACATCTTATTCTTCATTATTTTCCTTCTAGTTCCAGTACAGCTAAACGAGCCAGCATCTCGACAAAAGCTCCTTCGTGCAGGACTTGCCAAGAAGAATTCGTTTTACCGATAAAATAATTATTACTCAGCAGATTAGTTGTTTGATTCCGGCATTCTGACATCCAAGCCTGCAACATGCTCTTCTCGAACGCAGTGACATAATCCCTTCTTCCATCAATCTTATACAGTTCAAGGAAACCACGAAACAATACAGAATAAAACCAGGCATGATCTCCATTTATACGATAGAACTTTTCTCCCAGTTCTTTTGAGTCATACAAGGTAAACCACTTACTGTGGGCTGAACGGGCAATCTGCTGCGCTTCATTCAGATATTGTTGTTCTCCTGTTATATTGTACAATAAACAAGCAGCCTGCATTGGCTGACCGGAATTGTAACTGTACTTACTTTTACCTATAGTCATCGAAGGAGTAATATTATCATAGAAAAGGTGATCACTCGGATCTTGCATGTATTGTATCAACCATGCATAAAATTCTTTAGCTTTATCCAGATACTTCTGCTCTTTGGTTATCTGATATAATTTACATCCCAATACTGCAGCCGGTGCGGTAGAACATGTATGTTTATTACTGTATGCCGGTATTTCCCTCCAAAGAATACCGCCACCACATGAACTGGTGTTTCCCACCATCAAATAATCCCAAACCATTTTCGCCTTCTCCAAGAAACGATTTTCCTTTGTCTGTTCATACAGTTCCGCCATATCCAGTCCTATCCAGACATTATCGTCATAATACCTTTCATTTCCGTTTTGCGGATAAACTGCGTAAGCGCTGCGCTTGTTATCAGTTGTGATAAAACGATTGATACTATTAAACATACGGTCAGTCAAATCTGCATACTTTTTTTCATAAGCAGATACCCCGATTGAAGCTCCACGCAAAGCTACATAGCCAGAAAGCCCTGCTCCTTGATCCCAGACTACGGCATCTCCATCCCAATAAGGTCCGGTAGCAAGCGGATATCTTGTATTCCAACAGTCACGTGCAGACTTTCCGAAACAAAGATTCATTAACGAAGTCATCAGGATGTCAGCTCTTTCTAGGAAACGGGTTCTCACTACCTCTTCTTCACGAAGCGGCGTAGCAGTGACCGTCAATTCCTCCGAGCGTTTCCCATAATTATCAACAGCGACGGCAGTCACAATATATGTTCCCGGTTCAGAGACAACTATTAACAGTGAACCAACCTTTTCTGTAGCAATACGTATGTTTTTCTTTGCTGTGTTCTCAGGTTTATCTCCCTCTAACAAATAAGAGATCTCTACAGAAATAGCTCCGACAGGATTAGTCCAGCTTACTTGCAATTCATTCGCTCTCTCCGTTTTCTCCGCCACAAGATTGGTAACCGGAGGTACTGTTTTTGGGCCCTGTCCATCCTGCTTTCCATCATCTATTTCATCCGTGATAGGCGAGTCGCCCCCACCGCATGCACCTAATAATGCAAATAAGAGAAAGAAACAGATTCCTAACAGCATATTAAATCGGATATTTTTCATGATATTCCTAGTTTATAGGGTTACTTTATTCTCACCGGTTCAATCGTTTCTCCTGTAATACTAATTACTCCTTTATCGGAGATATTGAAGTTACTGATATAAGAAGTACGAGGACCTACACTAGTCTCACTTGCATGAGCATGAAAGATATATTTATAACTTCCATCGGCACAGACAAACGGTGCTCCATGTCCTGTACCGACTAGTCCTACAGACTTAGCAGCCTCTTTGTCTCTTCGGAGAATTGGATTTCCACTATACTTGGTCCAAGGTCCTTTAGGAGAACTAGCTGTTGCATATCCTACAGCATAGTCTTTACTTTCATAATGGTTTGCCGAATATATCAGATAATAAGTATTCCCTTTTTTCAATAGCGAAGGACCTTCGGCAATCGTACCTTGTTTCTTCTCCCAAGGTTCAGTAGCACTTATACATTTAGTCAATGTTTCTTTTTTTATACTGGTCAAGTCATCATTCATTTCTGCTACCCAAATCACGTTTCCCCCGGTAAATCGCACATAATAGAGATAAGGAGTACCATCATCATCTATAAAAAACGAGGTATCAATTCCTTTTTCATCTGCTACAATAGGTTTCTTTTCTCTTTGTACGAATGGACCTTCCGGGCTAGTAGAGGTAGCTACACAAATATGTTCTTCCACCGAATAGAACATATAAAACAAATTCTTTGATTTCACATAATATACTTCCGGAGCCCAATACCATTTAGTTCCCCAAGAATTTTCCGGTGACAAAGCCTTTATATCATTTCGCTTCCATTGCTTCAAATCTTCAGAGATATACACTTCGAATCCGTTAACACGAGTTCCATATGCATAGTATTTACCTTCATGGTATAACACAAAAGGATCGGCAATCGGCAATTTATACTCTGCTATTATATCCGGGTCAATCGCGTCTTTTTCGGCTGGAGTAGCTGAAATCGTCACTTTCTCGGAACGCTTACCATAATTATCAACGGCTACAGCAGCAATTTGGTAGGTTCCAAATTCTGGTAATTGGAGTGCATATTTACTATTTTTCTCACCATATACACGCACATTAGTAGTCAAGGGGATATCTCCGCCACCTACTTCTAAAGCATAAGAAATCTCTACTAATACTGCATCTGAAGGATTTTTCCATTTCAGTTGCAATTCGTTAGCTTTTGATGTGGCAGCAGCAGTAAATTCAGTGATCGGATCCATGTTGTCCTCCTGAACATCTCCACTTTCCGTGTTTTTTCCTTCATCCAATTCTTTGTCATTGTCATCATTACATGACACCAAGCATGTCATCCCTATAATAAACAAAATATTGAGGAGTATTCCTTTTCTCATACCTTTCCTTTTAAAAGAAGTAAATAATTAGGTTAAAAAAGGAGAAGACTTAAACAGATGTTAACCCTCTCCCTATAAGTTTTATTAGAATAAAAAAGGGGAGAACCTTCCTATCACATAGATAGAATTCTCCCCAATATTTATAAGAGCTAGACAAACTTCAGTTTACCACTGAATCTGCTGATCTTCGTCAGGAATCAAAGTATTCAAATTACGCTGCATTGCCAAAGAACCTTCTACCACGTATTCAAGCTTTGTACCAGGGACAGTTGTATAATCCTTAAAAGAGTAATATAAATAAAGAGTAATATAAATCTTCTTCAGATAAGGCTTTAACTCATCCATCTCTTCATTCATTGTAAAAGTACATGCCTTTTTTTCATCAAGTTTTAATTCAATCTCTGGATTATCAGACCATACTTCTAACAATTTAGAATCTGTACCTTTTTCCGGAAAACGAATAAACACTTTATACTGTTTGCGATCAAGATAATCTATATCTCTTGTACCTGCATAGATAAAATTGTCCTATCATCTACCACAAATGCTCTTTGCGAGGATATAGTGAAAGGATTCTTCACATCAGGTTTAAGAAAAATTCGATATTGAGCCGCATCATACGTGCCTGAATAATCATTGAATGGAAGTAAACGCAGCATAGCTCTACGATAGTATTTACGTGGATTTATCTGATAATCATAAGATTGATCACCCAATATCTGTATGGGTAACACCCACTTATCTGCTTGGTCAAGCGTCTCATCTAATTTAAATTCAATCGGCAATGTTGTCAAACATTCACCAGCCGGCATTTCTACAGACTCCGGCATACTATAATACTTACTTGGCAGCTGTTGGAAATAAAGTTCTTCACGATGTCCATATTGTTCTATATTTAACCGTTCCAAAGTATCAGGATCCAAAGCAAAATGAATTGTATGCGATTGACTAGTCATAGTAGATCCACTCATAATAACCGGAAGGTCATATTTTACCACTCCACCTGGCTTAAATCGAACATACGTCGTGGTCACTCCCTGATCATTAACATTTGCTTTGAAAGAAGCCATATGTAAATATTGCTCATCTTCCCATTCTTTATTACAGGCTGTGCTACAAACAATTAGCACAACACCCCAAATTATATTATATATATTCCTCATTTTATTTAATATTTAAAAAGGTTATTCCGGATTTGTCCAACCTGGATTCTGGACCAAATTAATATTATGCTTCAATTCAGTATGGTCAATAGGACAGAGCCACATCTTCTCTGCAAAAATAGTAGGCAGCGAAGTACACATTATTGGTGTATGGAACTGCTCCGCCATGTCTTTAGTAGCCAGCATATTACAGCCATATACAGGAGTGGTTTCTTCTACAGGTGCATCTAGCCAACGACGTAAATCCCAGTAACGATGTCCTTCAGCAAAAAACTCAATCTGACGTTCCCGTTTTAACATCATCCGGAATTCGTTCGGATCATCATAGGCTGTTTCATGCCCTTGAACATTGTCATAATCCGGTAATCCCGCACGAATACGGATCGGACGAATTCCTTTCTTCATCTCAGTTACATCACGTTTTACAAAATGGACTTTACTACCATCCCAAGATGGAATTTCATATGAACCAGTCAACTCATTTAACGCCTCTGCATAAATCAATAATATTTCAGCGTAACGAATAGCCGGATCTGCTTTATGTTCAATACGTTCAACGTCATACGAATTTTTCTGCGTATAACTAATATCATTAGGATGTACATATTTCTTTATACCGATACCTGTACGAAGCCAATAAGAAGAATTAGCATATCCATTATTTCCACCACGATAATAAAATACTTGTATATTTTTCTCCTCGGCATGATTGTTATCATTTAATGCATTTAACAAATGCCATGTACTTCCATTATAACCTACTGATGCATAAAATCGAGGTTCACGTTGTACATATTGTTTGGAAACCCCTGTTCCCAATGGTCCCAACTCTGGATAATTGGCCAACTCCTCAGTTTTCACATATCCCTCTGCCCTCGGGCGAGAATCATAACGGCCTTTATATCCATCAAACTCCTTATACATATCATTCATACCAGGACAATTTGTACCATCGTTCATGTAATAAGCATCACATTGCTTCTGGGTCATACCTTGCGAACCATATCCACCAGCACCATTACGTGGAAGTTGATGAACAACCATAATATCTACACTTTCACGACTTTGATTCTTGCCTCGAGTAAAGATTAGCTCTTCATTCTGACTTACTATAATACTGCCATCAAACATTTCACGATATGATTGGAAAGGATCAATATTTTTCCAACCATTTGGCCAAGACTGATCAGAAAATTCATCATCATGTGGCGGAACAATTGTTGCCGGATACGCTATATCACCAGCATTGCTATTGAAATAAGCCACATGTATGCCATAAATATTCAAATCCATCACATCCTTAGCAGCAGCTGCTGCTTTTGCCCACTTAGACTCATCGTAGGTTTCTGGAAGCAATCGTTTTCCATCTTTATTTACCAAGGCTGAAGATACTACTTCTGGAGCTTTCCCATTAAATAATGGACTAGCTGCATACAAAAGGATTTTAGCTCGCAAAGCCAAAGCAGCTCCTCTCGTCGGGCGAAGGACTTCCTGTACAGAACGTTGTAATGGCAATTGTCCTGCAGCTTTCAGGAGCTCACCAGTTATGTACTCCACGCATTCGTCATATGAATTCCTGGGGTAAGCTAACTCATCATATTCTTTCGTATAGTCCACTCCTTCATCTGGTATAATAGGTATTGGTCCAAATGCACGGAGCATCAACCAATAGTAGTAAGCTCGCAAAAAATGCGCCTGCCCCTTAAAATCTATGATCTCTTCCTCTGTGAACTCTTTGTTCTTATCTATATTATTTAAAAAAATAGCTACCTGACGAATACCTAAATAAGCATTTTTCCAAATACCACTACTAGAATTGTTAACTCCACTTTCACTGTAATGTCCACTCTTCCATTTATCATAGCCACCGTCTCCATAATACATGTCATCAGCAAAGTTAAAAGGATAATCTCTTTTGCTGCAAACATCCTGCAGATAACCATTACTTAAATAAGCGTATCCTCTTGCTAACCATCTATTTGTGTAATCTCGGTTACTGAAAACATCTTCAATAGTCATTCTCTCATCAAATAGATAATCGGAATCTAAGTAATCAGAACATCCTACTAAAGAGGTCAATCCCATAGCGAAGGATAAAATTGTTATTATCTTTTTCATATATATTCTTTTTTACAAATTAACAGATACACCTAAAGAAAGTGTCTTATTCAGCGGATATGTTTTTCCTGTTGAACTTCCCATTTCTGGATCCCAAAGTTTAAATTTAGAGAAAGTCAACAAATTGGTACCCGTAAAGAAGATACGCACTGTATTCATATGAGCTTTACGAACTATACTTTTAGGAAGCGTATAACCTACGTCTAATGTCTTCAAACGAAGATAAGCTCCATTTCTAAGCCAATATGTAGAAGCGCGATTATTATTATCATTCTTCCCATAAGTCAAACGAGGATATTCTGCATTCGGATCTTCATTTACACCCAAAATCCAACGATTACTTTCCGCCATCTCTTTCAGGACATTTCCCCAACCGTCACCACCGGAAAACATATAAACAGTAGAACCATCTATAAAATAAGTAGATTTACCCACACCTTGGAAATGTACATTTACATCCAAGCCTTTCCATTTAGCAGATACACCGAAACCATATGTAAAGTTCGGTTTTTTCGTTGCACCGATTGCTACTTTATCATTATCATCAATTACACCATCTCCATTAATATCTTTATACTTAATATCACCAGGCATAACATCACCAAATTGTTTTGGCCAATTACGAATTTCTTCATAATCTTTAAATAAACCTAATGCAACCAACCCCATAGCTTGATCAACCCGATGACCTTCCTGCATCTTATACCAATATATAGTGTTTTCTTCATCGCGCTCTAAAATCTCATTTTTACTATAGGTCATATTTCCACGTATAGTTAAATCAACCTTGTCTATTTTATGGCGGAATGAAAAGTTGCCATCAAATCCACGTGCTTCTACAATCCCGACATTTGCATAAGGATGAATATCCTTCTCATTAACCTTATTATCTTTATATTCTGTCCACGTACCTAATGAAGCAACCCAAGGCAAATACTTACGCTCCATATAAATACCTTCTCTACGTTCATGGAAATAGTCAATAGATCCCGACAATTTGTCGTCAAAAAATGAAAAATCTATACCTAAATCTTGTTTTGTAGCTACTTCCCATGACACATTGGTTGAAGCAACCGAAGTATAACGCATACCACCATAATATCTATCATAGCCAAAATCCGCAAATTGATAGCCTCCAACAGGCTTATTGCCACTTACCACATTTCCAGAATTGTCTCTCTCCCACAGAGTTTCAAGATTATATAAATATGGAAACGAGTATCTCCTAAATTATCATTACCGGTTTTACCATACGAATAACGTATTTTAAACATATTCACCCACTTTAAATTATCTTTAACAATAGACTCTTCTGCCACATTCCATGCACCAGAAATAGCAGGAAAGAAACCAAAACGATTATCTTTATGGAAATTTTCCGATCCTGTATATCCAAAGTTAAAATCAACAAAATAACGATATTTCCAGTTATAATTAATACGTCCTGCTAATCCTTGATTACGCCGAGAAATACCATTTTTAAGGTCTGAACCAATCCCTTGAGTAGCAACTTTTGCAGATTGAGTATATTTCAATACTGCTCCTACATGATGATCCTTAAATCCACGATTATAATGTAATTCCCATTCGAAGAACTCATTTCGCTTTCCACTTGAACCAGAAGTTTGTGTCATTTTCTTCTCTTCAGAAAGTCGAGTAAAAATCAAATCACCATTTACATCACGGTAAGGTTCTGCTTTATATAATTCAGGCCACTTTACTCGTTTTATCCAATTGGAGTTTTCCGTATCATATCCGAAACGCCCAATAAATTTAAGCCCTTTCGTAATAAAGTCTAATTTCTGCTCCAATGTTACATTTGTTTGAATATTATTTTTCCAACTCTCATTGTATCCAGTCATAGTAGCTTGTACCCATGGGTTGATATTGTCCTCTTTTCCAGTCCAAGATGCTATTTTACCATCCGAATATGTCACTGGCATCATTATAGAATTATAGCCCATTAACGTTGTCCAAATAGCATCAGTTCCTACACCTGGGTCGTTCTGTTTACGTAATGAACCAGATACACCAACTTTCAACAAAGTTGTTTTAGTAATATCAATATCTACATTCATACGATACGTCCACTTCCGGAAATTAGCATTAGTATTATAATTCTTCAAGGATTTATCCGTTTTGTACATGCCCTGTTGGTCTTGATAACTACCACCTACATAATAACGAGCAGTTTTACCACCACCAGTCATATTTAATGAAGCGCGAGTGCTCCATGCACCATCCCTCAACATCAAGTCCATCCAATCCACATCTGGATATAAATCCGTATCAAGCCCTAAACGAAACAACTCCAATTCTTCCGGCTGATATAAAGGTTCTTGATTACGAGTCGTTTTTGCCTCATTTGCCATTGAAGCATAGGTATATCCATCTACAAATTCAGGAAGCTGAGTAAACATACTATAAAAAGTTTCGACTTTAGCATTTATATTGATTTTCCCCTCTTTACCACGACGAGTATTAATCAAAATAACACCATTGGCACCTTTACTTCCATAAATTGCTGTAGCAGAAGCATCCTTTAATACAGTAAAAGATTCCACATCTTCCACATTAATTTCATTCAAATCACGTTCAAACCCATCGACTAAAACCAATGCTGCATTGCTGGCACCAAAAGTAGAAATACTTCGCACCCAAAACTCGGAAACTGACCCCGGACGACCATTGGATTGCATAGCTTGAATGCCTGGAACAACACCCGCTAATGCATCAGCCATAGAAGTACTAGGACTTGTTTTCAATTCTGCAATATCTACATTAGTTACAGCACCAGTCACAGCTATTTTCTTTTGTACACCAGTACCAGTAACTACTACCTCATCAATAAGAGTAGCTTTGGCTTCTTCCATTGCCACATTTACCGTGCGTTGCTCTTTCACCAATACTTCCACTGGTTCATAACCAATATAAGTAAAAACTAACTTATTGTAAGGAGGCATTTTGAGCAAATACTTCCCATTTATATCAGTGATTGCGCCTAATCCAGGCATATTAGCAATAGACACATTGACACCTATTAACGGTTCTTTGTTTGTATCAGTTACAATTCCTGTCACTACAATCTCTTTTTGTGCAAAAGCATGAACTGAGAATCCGAGTAACATCATACATATTAATAAAAAATTTCTCATCATAAGTATGTTTATCATTATTAGTCTTCCATAGCAATTTTTCGGATACGATGATTATTCGAGTCTCCAACCAAAAGGCATTCCCTCTTTTCATCCCATACTATACTTGCGGGATAATTAAATCGAGCTTCTTTACGCAAATCTCCATCGTTAAATCCTTTTGTACCGTCACCATTAGGTCTTCCAGCATATATCTTCACACGCCCTGTTGGAGTCAAAGTACGTACACAATGATTTTGTTTATCCACAAAATAAAAATCATATTCATCTTTCTGTCCTGTATACTCCTCATTTTTCACAAAACATCCTTGTTGCGGTTCATTCATGCGAACATTGCCTCCAACACCATCTGTGATACCTTTATCATCATATTTTCCACATACCAAATAAGGAGTGGTAAACGTTTTCTCATCAAAATCATAATCCGCACGATAAATTACATGTTTATTTCTCACCATGATATACATGTAATAGCCTTTAGGATGAATAGCAACAAAAAGATCCAAAGAACCATAAGGCATTTGAATTTCATCCATTTTATAATCACCTGTTACGGGATCATATCGTCCAATCCATCCCTTGTCATATCTAGAAGTATAAATCTCTCCATTAATAGGATGAGGAATCGCTGCTCTACAGCCACGAGCAGGCAATGCTTTTACCTGCGTTTGAAAATTAGACTCCGGTGAAAAAAAGAACAGTCCGTTTTTATTATCTTGAGCTATATTACAAACAACTATTAATTGCCCATCATTTGTAAAGCTCAGAATATTAGTAGCTGCAGATGCCTCACCCGTAAATTTAATTGAGCCCAATGTCTCCTCAGCAAAATCAACAATTCTATGTGTTTTGGCACCTCCACATACATACAAACGATCTTTATTGTTTGGATCAAAGACTAACCACTCCATTTTTTCCAATCCTCCACAGTTTCCCCACGGTCCATCTATGATCTCAAAGTTTTTATTCTCATCCAATATTTCAGGATCAGTCTCTCCTACAAGAGTAGATACCAACATTTTCTTCTTATAAACAAATTTTTCATCTATCTCTCCATAAGCTAGCTCTTCTCCTCGTCCATCAAGGACAGTGACTTCAATATTACCTGCATCGGCACCACGTGGCACAAAACAATACAAATTATCATTCGTCACAGTAATCACCTTCGCTTCTTTCCCTCCGATAGTTACTTTTACTTTAGTTGGATCATCGCCAAAATTATTTCCATATAATAATAAACGAGATCCCCAACCTCCCTCCTTGGGAATAAAATCAGAAATTACCACTGGCTTGCTTGGATCAAAAGATGTCCCTTTCTCGCCTCCATCATCATCCTTACAACCAATGAAGCAAAAACTAACCAATATCAGCAATCCCCATAAGAGAAACCAATCATGATTTTTTGTTTTCATTCTCATAATACATTGATTTTAAATGTTAATAAATATACTTTCAACTTTAATTATAAAATACAGGAATTAATTCTGAATTAGAAGGAACACAATTCCTAATATAAGGCCACCCGTTATCAGTCCATAATACGCGATCAAGCATTCCTAAACGCCCCCCAACTTCACCATCTTTTTTCAGGTAACTATGATAGATCATCCAGTCTGTGCCTTCATCATCTTGAATAATAATAGAATTATGTCCAGGTCCTATCCATTTTTGCCCATCTCCTTCCAACACAAGTTCCCAATTGTTTTTAAGCATATCTTTCCCGTCTTTATCAACATAAGGACCAAGAAGGTTTTCCGAACGCCCAACTACTACTTGATAAGAAGCATTCACGCCATTGCAACAACTACCAATGGAGGCAAACAAATAATAATATTTGCCTTTTTTATATATATTAGTGCCCTCAAAAGCATTCCCACAAACTTGTTTCTTCAAAGTAGGTTTTCCATCATTTCCTAATTTAACAGTCAACCCATCATCTTCCAATTCAGTAACATAAATACCTTTAAAGCTTCCAAAGAACATATATTTCTTCCCATCCTCTTCATAATAAAACTGATCTATACAATTAGAACCAAATTCTTTATTCCCTATCAATTCTTTACTGTCAGGGAAAGGTCCCATAGGTGTATCACCTACAGCTACAGCCGTATAACTAATATCAGCGCCATTCATTTTAGCCCATGAATAATAAAGTACATATTTGCCATTAAGAAAACGAATCTCCGGAGCCCAGAATGCCCCTCCCCCCGGTAAATCAGGTTCGGTTGCTTTATTAAAAGCTGTACCTTGATATTCCCAATTCACTAAATCTTTTGAGCGATAAACAGGCATCCAATAAGTCTTGGTTTGTGTCGCATATAAATAAAAGTACCCATCCTTGGCACGAATCACACTTGGATCAGGTACACTCTTATCTGAAATAATAGGATTTGTATATGTTCTTCCAACTTGAAGATAACAAACTTCATCACGGCAAATTATGCTTTCATTCGAGCAGTGGCCTAACTGTAAAGGAAGCAAATAATTTACAACAGCCATTCCTTCACGTTTAATCGTAATTTCTCCATTAGCTTGATTTTCACCAGCCTTAAAAGTCACACCTTCACCTAAATCATAATTGCTAACAGGTAGAAGTTGATAAGAAGTCTTATAAACTTTATTATATTCTGAACCAATTCTTCTGCATTAGATGGTACAACGAAGCTACAGACGAAATCCCATGGATTGGTCGTAGACACTCCATCTACCGTATAATCAAGCATACCAATAGATACAGGAATCAAATCTTTATTCACACTAACTCTGCAGCAGAAGCAGCAAGACCAACCTGTTGGATAATCAAAAGAAATACTCAAGTAGTATTCTACTTGACTATCTCTGACTTGGATTTTATCGCTACTCAGCTTCAAAGCAATGACATACTCAACAGTTTTTTCCCTAAACTCTGCAAACACTTTAGATGGATTAAACTTAACCTCTACATCCATAGTGGAAATTCCTTCTTTAAAAGATACTTCTGTAGAAGTAAGAGAGTACAATGATGATGGCAAAAGAACATATGATGTTTTCTCCTTATTATTATATGCTTTCAATTCATCCTCACTCCATGAATTTATTTGGGCCTCTCCTCCTTGATTACTTCCATTCCCTACAGCCTTGATTTGGAAAGGAAATACAAAGTTTCCTTCTGTACAAGAAACCTTGATTGCATTCAATCCATTTGGTTGTAATTGTAGATAATGATTCGTTGTATTGCCAGGATCGTCAATCGGAGCATTATTATCCGATCCGCACGAGAGGAGTAAGAGTATCCCCGCCAACATATATATAAAGCGGTGTGCACTCATAGTGATACTTCTTTTTTCAATCAGTTTGTTATTCATTACATAAGATTTAAGTTGGACTCAATACAAGTCCTTGCGTTACATACAGTTTAAAAATTTTAAATAAAATGTGTTATCCTTCAAGCAGTCTTCTCAACCATATAAAAAACCAATCATCATTTTCTTTACCTTATTTATTTTCTTTTATTATGTGCTTACATAAAAACGAATATAGTAGTTCTTATTATCGACACAAAAGTAGAAAACCTATTGTATTTATAGTAATAAAAACAGGTCAATTAATGGAAAATTAGTCCCAAACCATTTTTAACAACTAACAAGAAAGAGATTCGCAAACTATAATGACCAATTATTTGCATTATGAATAATTTATGTTTTTTATTGAACACTTTTTTTCTTTTTACGAATATCAAAAGTCATATCTTTGTTATAATGAACCATTTTACATTCTAATATGAAAGCTAAGCAATCTTTATTAATGTTCCTGATAGTTGTTTTGGGAACAACATCTACATTAGGACAGCCAATAATTTCTCCATCGTGTTTCAGCGATAGTCACGACATCACTTCGCTACAAGCTTGGGGACCTTATTCAAAACGCTATGCCGGAATCTCCCACATCCCCAATATGCAAGCTGGAATGCGCTTTGACTTTTCCGTAATGCCTCTATTACCGCAATCGTCAACTGGTTCCTCATGTGCTTTTCGAATCATCTTATTACCCATGGGATATCAATCCATCCATGAACCGCATCACATACCGCTATGAAATGGAGTGGAAAGACCGAGTATTTACCGATGTCACCTATTATATATTAGATGAACACCGAACACTGGTAGGTATGAATTGCGTCAATAATACTGCTGTTAACCAAAATCTCGTTCTCAATTTGATGGCATATATCGATTATGAAGGAGAACAACCTCAGTTCAAAATCCCTGAAGATTCAAATATACAGTGGCATAACGCAACCGATTATATATCAAATGAGCCTGTACGCAAATCTCCACAGTATAATTTAGTATACGACGGATGGAAAAGGAACGAAATGCGAACTTCTCAATCACTCAGTGGTTTTGTTCTAGGAAAAGGATTTGGAAGAGATAAGGGAGACAAAGTGAGCTATGAAATAAATATCCTTCCTGGAAAAGAAAAAGGAATGATAGGATTTAGATACAATACTCCTAAAGGAAAAACAAGCACTTTTCAAGTAAAAGGAATAACCGAAAGCCGCCTAGAGCTACAAGGCACCGGAGAATATAACATAGTCTCAATCCCCTATACTTGCAAAGAACCAGGAAAATATACGCTAAAATTAATTTCGGAGGGTACTCACAGTACTGATTTAGATGGTTTCTTTATCGGTAGCGAAGAAGATATTAAGCAAATCAAGATACTGCCTAGGAAGCTTTCTTTTATTCCCGAAATTAAATCGGGAAAAACGAAACAAGATTTTATCTTAAAATATCCGGAATGTGATAACTATTATGGAATAGCATGGAATTACCAAGAATCTCAGATTCGGGAAGTTCTGGATAACAATCTGGAATCTTTCTTCCGCAAAAAGACTCACGACCATGTATCATCGAGACTAATAGGAAACAGAGAGTGGCATTATTCTAATGCTTTTCTACGTCCGATTGTCTTGGCGCCTCACTCCCAACAGACAATATACGCCTTAGTCTGCACCGGAACACCCCAACAAGTCAATGAACAGATTCAGAAGTTTCATTCCACACCGGAAACTCTGACTTCATTAATACAAAAGGATTCGAATAACTCTGAAGACAGAATATTAGCAGATGGCAAGAAGTATGAATTCGGACGTCGCTTGCTGCAATCAGCATTATTATCCAACATTGTTTATCCCGTCCATACCCAAGGGCAATATATCCGGCATTTTACGCCCGGCAAAAATTGGAATAGCCTTTATACATGGGATTCCGGTTTCATAGCTCTGGGATTAATAGATGTGGATATTACTAAGGCTTTTGAGTGTATCAGAGCTTATACAACTCCTGTAGGCAGTGAATCTGCATTTATTCATCATGGCACTCCATTACCCATACAGATGTATGCCTATTACGATTTATGGAATAATACACAGTCAAAAGAAGCATTGCAATTTCTATACCCGCGACTGAAGCAGTTCTTTGATTTTATGACAGGTAAGAATCCCTACTCCACAACCCGAATGAAAGGTTCCGGTCTGCTACGAACATGGGATTATTTCTATAATTCAGGAGGATGGGATGATTATCCGCCTCAACATGCTTTACGTGACAAGGCTTCTGTTACTCCAGTGGTATCTTCGGCTTATTATATCAGAGCTGCTAAAATTTTACGTTTAGCAGCAAAAGAACTAGGTCTTAAAAAAGATGTAAAAGAGTATGAGCAAACCATCAAACAACTGTCAAATGCATTACAAACCTATTCATGGGATGAGGAAACCGGTTATTTCGGATATGTAATGCATGACAAAGATGGCAAACCTAAAGGCATCTATCGATATAAAGATGGTTCTAACTTTAATAGGGGACTGGACGGAGTAAGCCCACTTATTGCAAACATCTCCTCCAAAGAACAAACAAGCAGGATGATAAACCATGTATTTTCTCCTGATGAGATGTGGACAGAAGTAGGAATTTCTACAGTAGACCAGTCTGCACCTTATTATCGTACAGACGGTTATTGGAATGGAGCCGTTTGGTTTCCTCATCAATGGATGGTGTGGAAAGCCTTACTGGATCTTGGAGAAGGAGAAAAAGCCTATCAAGTAGCAACTACCGCATTAAATACATGGGAAAAAGAATGTAAGGAGAGTTATTACACCTTCGAACACTTCATTATCTCCTCACAACGTGGAGCCGGATGGCATCAATTCTCCGGTTTATCATCTCCTATACTCAACTGGTTTGCTGCATACTATCGGATAGGGAAAGTTTCAACCGGCTTCGAAGTGTGGATTTCCAACAGTCATTTCAATGATGATTATACACAGTATCAGGCAGAAATAGCTTTTGATGATTCAACAGTTCCTCATCAGCGAACAATTCTTGTTTGCATGAATCCGGAGAAAAATTACCAAGTAACTTTCAATGGGAAAGTGGTTGAAAGCAGAACATACCATCAAGGATTATTAGAAATCACATTACCTAGTACAAACAAATCGGGAAAACTTACAGTTACACCAATCTGACACAGCATAAATTTCACATAGCGTAACCATACCAAAAGTTTTATTCGTTATTATACAGGCTGAATATAACTTTTGGTATAGCTATTCTAATAAAAATATGTAATTCTCTAAAGAATTTCTACAACCCACTTCTCTATATTGCGGGTTTTAGTACTGAAGTTCACTCCTATTTTGAATAGTTTCCGTTCATCCATTTCGAAGGGAAGCGCATAATGCTTCTCGTTGATCTGCTGTAAAGCCTCTTCGGCAGTACCTTCCAACTTAAACTCCATGATATAGATAAATTTATCCGTCTTCAGTACGAGGTCAATACGCCCGTCATTCGTATTATACTCTACTTGGGTATAGAAGCCAACCAGTTTGAACACGATAAACAGGACGTTTTCGTAATGCAATTCCTGTTCACGAATCACCTCATAGGTAGTATCTGCAAAAAAACTTTGTAAACGACGGAAGAAAGAATCATAATCACCGGAGCGTATCTCACGGACAAATTTCTGAATCTCAAACGGAGATTCCACTTTATTCACGCTGGCATAATAAGGAAGCAAGAAGCGAATAAATCCCTCTTCCACTTCCCGATTGGGAAAACCCAAACGATATATACCAAATTCCTCGTCATATCCCTTGATCGTAAGATATCCGCTTTGATAAATCACCGGAATGGGGTTAGTGGATTCGGAGTCAATGCTGTTCAACACTTGCGCATCAGTCTCTTCGTGCGCCATTCGTTCCAGATCGTAATGATGCTTTTTCAGTAATTCCACCAAATAGGTAGGCGTTCCGGTTTCAAACCAATAGCTACCGAATTCCTTATACTTAAAGGCATTGAGCAGACTGAACGGATTGTAGATACCAATAGAATTATGTGTAAAGTGATAGCCATCGTAACGCTCTCTCAACTCTGAACAAAGTTTATCATAGGTCACTCCCCGTATATCGGCAAAATCATGAAGTTCGGCTTCCAGATTATCATGAATCTCCTGTTCGCTAACACCACAAATGTCAATGTACTGATTCCGCATAGAAATATCATCCAAATTGTTCAGATCGCTGAATACACTGACTTTACCGAACTTCGTCACCCCTGTCAGTAGGGCGAACTTGATGCAACCGTCCATTGTCTTAAGCGCTCCATAGAAGGGTTTTAAGGTGTCCCTAAATTTCTTTTGAAGCTCCACATTACCGATGGATTGCAGCATGGGTTTGTCGTATTCATCCACCAGGATGGCAACGCGTTGCCCCGCTTTCTCGTATGCACGCTGTATAATACCTGCAAAACGCAGGGAAAAGGAACGTTCAGACGGTTCGGCACCATATAGTTTTTCCCATGCTGTCAGAGACTTTTCAAGTATGTTGTCAAGGCTCTCCAAAGTATCATATTTCTCGATATTGAGGTCCAGATGCAAAATAGGATGTTTATTCCAATCCTTTTCCAACTTTTCCATAGCCAATCCCACAAATAATTCCTTTTTGCCTTGAAAGTATGCTTCCAGAGTGGATATGAGAAGACTCTTTCCGAAGCGACGAGGACGGCTTAAGAAGTAATAACTACCCGTCTTTACCATTTGATAAATCAATGCTGTTTTATCAATATAGAAATAACCGCCATTCCGAATCTTTTCAAAATTCTGTATGCCAATGGGATAAATCTTATTGCTCATATTCTCCTGTTTTTATACACCAACACACAAAAATACAAATTTCCCTCTTATCTCCAATTATCTCCAACACTATTATTTGAGAAACTTCTTGTTTTAAGATGGATAGCAGGAATATGATTTTATACTATAGAGTACTAATAACAGAAAATATAATTCCTCATAATAATATCAGTACATTAATAAGATTCATTTTCAACAAGACACATCGCGAATAATTACTCTTTCGATTTTTCTATTAATAATCTATCACAATATCATGAAATGCTCTCACAGCTTTATCACCTATGTATGCAGGGGTCCATTTAGGCATCCGTAAAACGATTGGAATCATTTCTTCATCAAATCCGAACATATTTCTCTCTATTACACAAGGAGAACTTATGGTACCATCCTCTTCTACTATAACCTTTATTATTCCACTGATCTTCCTCCTTTGAGGATTCTTCAGATTTTTTTTAAAGAATGCCTCTAATGCTTCATCCCCTCCCGGGAATTCAGGTTTCTTATCTACACACCAATAAACCTTATTCACCCGACTTCCATTTTCTCCTTTTAAAGGTGTTATGGAATGTACTATTTCTTTTTTCTGCATTCTTTTGCCCAAAGGTGTCATATAATAAATCCTATATTCAATAAATGCTACTCCTTCTAAACAACTATTACCAATAATGATCCCACTACAAAATTTCTTGGTTTCTCCTGGAGAAAAATAGGTTCTTATATGTCCATTTTGAAGAAACAGATTACCTGTCCTGAAAGACTTCCATTGTACACCATTGAAAGTATATATATCAATAGTACTCCCTGCACCTGTCACCGCATCTGAAACCAACCGCATTTCAACAGAAAAGTCCATGAGACTGGTTATCTCGCTGCAGATTTCCTCCGCCTTCAAGAAAGAAGAAATTTTCCAATCAATGGAATCACACATTTGACCGGCCTCTATTATTATATCAGTACATTGATTATACATTTCCCGCTTAAATAATGGAAAATCATTATTTAAGCAAGAATAACTTGTTTCTAATGAGAGTAATAAAAAGAATAGAAAAGCAAACAATATTTTCATAATTCAATAATTTAAGGATTAAGTTCTGAATTTTCTCTCGCTTTTTGCAGTAACTGTTCATATCTCCACACCTTATACCTCCTCTCTAAAGCATACTCCGGAGTAACCAACGAATCAGGACAAACTTCTATTTCATGTTCATATGCTCTTAATTCATTCTCATAATAAATAGGAGAGCTTAATTCGCTATACATAGGTATCATAATCATATCCAAATAAAATTATACATAAGCAAAATAATAGCAGTTAGCAATATATCTACCACTAACTTACTAGAATTCTGTGACATGTGCAACCTTCTCATTTATAAATATTAGAAATTTAATTCAACCAATGAGTATATAAATTATTATCCTTATGAAATTATCTTCAGACGTTTCTTTATATCTTCCAGAATTTTTAATCTTTGTTTATTTCTCATCAAAACTCTTTCAGCCTTATCAAACGTACTCATTTTCTCTCTATTGTCATTAGGTTCAAAAGAATTCTTGATAAAGAAAATCCCCCCATATCGTTGGTATAAATTATAAGGATAGAACTCTCGCGGAGTTTTTCTATCACCTTGAAAACGAGATAAAATGATAGTATCAAAATAAGATGTCATAGGAACATAAAGAACATCACTTTCTATTTGATTCAAAATAGATTCAATGCTTTCAGCAGGTGGACGCTGCAGTTCTTCTCTTCTCCTATTAAACTCTTGATCATAAATAGCCATACTACCATTGCCGGTTAATAACAGTAATGGTAAATAATCATCTGCATATTTACCTTTCATATACTTGCCAAAAGGTTCACAATGCACAACTGGGTAGGTTGAAACCGGATTAACATGCACACTATGTGCATAAATAATAGCCTGATTACGAGAAAGATGGAAAATGATCCAATAGAAAGTTCGTGTTAACAAACATCACAGAATCACGGTTTATAAATCGCTTTACGTCACTCCCCAATATTATAAGAAAAAAGAATATGAGCAATACACTCCTATTTCATCTGCAGTTAATAACTTTTGGAGATTGCTTTTATTGTGTGTTTGAAGATATTCAACCGCTCCCTTCAATCTTTCTCCATCAGTAGAACTGATAACCGATCAACTTCCGTATCTTCCACTCACGATTCAAATGCACTACAAAATCAAAATCTATTGCTGAGTTTTTGAGCTGAATTGCAAGACACTATTATAGTATACCCAACAATCTCACCTTAGCCTCTCTTTCCTTTCCTGAGTTATAACGCTTTAGCTCATTTATAAATTCCATTCTTTGCTCATCAAGAAGACTAAGTTCTATGGAGTCAAGTGCAAATTCATCATCCAATACATATCGGTTATAAACAAATGATTTTTCCATAGGTATTTCCCAAATTATCAGCTTGCAATCTTTGTTCTTCACACTCTCTAGCATCAGTTGGCATGCAAGATGGCGAATAGAGCTATTCCCATGTATAGATTCTCCTAAAGCTATGATTTTTCGAACTTCCATTACACAAGTTTTGTCACATAGATTTTCCGCACTTGATTGATAAGGAATATAATTAAAACCTTTCGGTAAAAGCAGTTTAGGAAATTCTCTAACAGGATATTCATTGATATTCTTATTCCCAATCATTATATCCAACTTGGAAAATGCGATATACGCTTCCGTATCAGTAACTCCATCTGCACGAATACGAATATTCATCATCTCTACTCCCTCTAATGATATCTTTTTTGATACACTGCTAAGAAAACTATCTGGAACAAATGTCATTGTATCTGAAAAAACACATTTTTCCTTATCATCAATCCCATCTATTAAAATAGAAACAGCTTTAATATTTTCTCCTTTAGCTTCAAATGTTACTAATCCTTCTTTTTCCTTATGAATAGGAAGTAGAATTCTCTGTTCAAGTTCCGTTCGAAGACAATCAGACGGAAAACCTTTAAGATATTTTTGCAAACAAAGTCCTGTTAGATTCTTTCATCTCAACATTTATGGAACAACCAGTATATGCTGCATTTTCCATCCATGGATATTCAATAACCATATCCTCCTCCATAGAAAAATGTAAATTATATGCATCTATATAAGTTTATAGGGAGTGGTTGAGCTACACAAGACGATAGTCCAAGAATGCATATAAAAGACAATATATATATTTATTCATAAACGAGTAATTTAGAATAATTCTTATGACTCATTTTAAATTAAAGTCATAGAATTATATTATAAAATATTCAATACCCATTGAAGCCTTACCTTTTGCATATCCTGATGCCTTGAGAAAATATATCATCTCGTAATCTACATCTCCAAAGTCCTTCCAGCTGATGCTGCAGCAAAATGCAGCTTTGGCCAACATTAGCCCATGTACTTTAGATTTGGCTTCTTCATATCCTAAATCAAACCACTTACATCATGTCAATAATCTACTACTCCGTTTGAGGCAATTTATTCGGATCATAAGTCGTCACATTGTTATCCGGTCCCACATAGGCCTACTCCTACATATCCACCATTCCATGTTCCCTCCAATAGAACAAATCATCCAATGTGTATTTTGGGCCTCCCATAAGTTCCGTAAATATTAACATCAGGATAGAATAGCCCATACCATAAACCCAACCACCATAAGGACCTTCCCAATTATCAAAATCATATTGAGTAATAAGAACTATCACCAGAGCCAGGAAAACCGTAGTAGTCTCCACAGCCATTCCAACCACTATTATAATAATAGCCATCAGAGTTTCCACCGACATAACGGCGCATCTCTTCTTTTCTAACACAGGGAATAGCTGACGCAATCCCTGAAAATTTGTTTTGTAATCTTTTTCATAATTTATTAGTTTTATGATTCTAATAGAGCAACCATTTTTAATGCACGTTCTACTACCTGATCCATATTATAATATTTATATTCAGCTAATCTACCACCAAAGAACACATTAATTTGTTGCTGAGACAGTTGATAGTATTTTTCATATAAACGATTATTTTCTTTATTATTTATAGGATAATAGGGCGCTGTTCCTTTTTCAAATATAGCCGGAAACTCTTTAGTGATAACTGTATCTGGTTGACAGCCAAACTCAAAATGTTTGTGCTCGACAATACGTGTATATTGAATATCAGCATCAGTATAATTTACGACTGCATTCCCCTGAAAATTTGCTTGACCTTCAAGTAAAGTAGTCTCAAACCTTAAAGTACGGTATTCCAAAGTACCATAAAAATAGTCGAAATAACGATCTATTTCACCCGTATAAACGATGTTATCTGCCAAAGTATCTAAATATGCTTTATCTGAAAGATAATCTACTTCCAATAGTAAGTCTACTTTTGCCAACATTTTCTCAATAATCAAAGTATAACCTCCAACAGGTATCCCTTGATATCTGGCATCAAAATAGTTATTGTCAAAAGTAAAACGTACAGGCAAGCGCTGAATTATAAACGCGGGTAAATCTACAGCAGACCTCCCCCATTGTTTTTCAGTATACCCTTTTATCAATTTCTCATATATATCCCTCCCTACAAGAGATATCGCTTGCTCTTCCAAATTCTGTGGCTCCTTTATACCTGCTTCAATCCTTTGAGTCTCAATTATACTCAAAGCCTCCGCTGGAGTTCTCACTCCCCACATTTGATAAAAAGTATTCATATTAAAAGGTAAATTATAAAGTTTGCCTTTATAATTTGCCAATGGAGAATTCGTATACCGATTAAACTCTGCAAACGAATTTATATAATCCCATACATATTTATTGTTTGTATGAAATATATGAGCACCATATTTATGAACGACAATATCATTCACCTTTTCTGTATAAATATTACCACCAATATGATTACGCTTGTCTATAACAAGGCAAGTTTTCCTCTTCCTAGTCAATTCTCTTGCCACGACAGAGCCGAAAAGACCGCAGCCCACAATAAGATAATCATAATGTTTCATAGTCTGTAAATCTAACTATTCAATAATTGATGATATAGCTTTTCATATTGTTTTGCTATAATCCTTATATCATAAGATTCTTCTATCCGGGCTCTTGCATTAACCGACAATTCATCATTTAGCTTTGTACTACTGAGAACCCACTCAATTCCAGCCGCCAAATCTTTCTCGTCAGCATACCGGGCCAAGTAACCGGTTCTCTTATGTTCAATTATACTTTCCGGTCCGGTTTCCAAGAATGAAACAACAGGTGTTGCGCATGCCATAGCTTCCGTTACTGTCTGTCCAAAAGCTTCTTCTAATGAAGGAACAACCATAACATCAGCCGCAGAATACAAAGCTTGCAGAATCTGATGATCACGTATATACCCCATAAATCTAAAAGGAATATCCAAATCCAGTCTCTGACGTTCGGCTCCAAAAATGACAAGATAATATTCATTCTTATATGCGTCTGACAATGACTGGAGCGCTTGCAATAATAATGAAAAACCTTTTCTCCTATCATTTATAGCATTAGTAGCCCCATAAAGTATCACCTTTTTATCTGATGGAATATTCAAAACCTCTCTTGCTACTTCTTTTCTAACAGGGTAAAACTTATCAAGATCAAGCCCATTAGGAATAACAAAAACATCCCTCCCTTTTAAAAGAGTACTGTTTTCAACACACTGTTTCATCCATAGAGTTGGAACAACTATTACCATATCCATCTCCTTCCATGCCTTCTCTTTACGTTTCCAAATTTCATGAGACAAATCATCCATGTCTTCTGAGCCAAGTTTCGGACATTTACCACAACCGGTCAAGTATCTTTTACAATCCCCGTAATAATAACATCCTCCTGTCAATGGCCAACAATCAGCCAAACGCCAAACAATTTTCTTTTTTATTTTACCTAAGTCTTCAATCTTTATATATCCGGCATTTATCCAATGAATTTGCACTATTTTGGGATTAAAAATATCAATATACCTATTCACATCCGTACCTGCCATAGCAGGAGCAAACGTATGAGATGCCATATTATATGCAGGATACTGTTTTAAAGGCTCTAAATCATTATGATAGCCAACTTTTTCTTGCGGGCTTGGAATAGCCACATGAATATTGTCCAATAAGTTACCCTTTTCTCCCAAATTTGAATTTAAGACTAACATTTTAGAATCAATTCCTATTGCTCTCAATCCTAAATGTATCCTATGAGCAGCCCTAAATGCACCTCCTTGTCCTACAATAGAACTTAAATACAGTACATCTATACTATTCATCTTTCTTTTAGATTGTGCTCTTTCCTTTAAATAGTAGCAAATTGAATGAGCTTCAGATATAATATTATCTATAGAATTCTCTGAGATTTTTCCATTAAGCAACAATTCTATTTCAATAGGAGAACAAGGATTGATAATTGAAGAAGATATTATTTCCACTTCATCTTTACAATCATACAAAGAATATGTTTTATTTAAGAAGGATATTCCTTCCTCAACCAAACAATTTAAATTACTATCTAATCTTTCAATAATAAATTTCAGAAATAAACTTTCCCTTTTAGATATTATCAATGAATCTGAAATAATCTTCTTGGAAGATAGTTGTGGAACATATGAGAAACAACACTGCTTATCCTTTACAATATCATCAAAAGGCTCTATACATTCAATGTCTGAATCTACAAATATTCCCCCTTCACGATATAATATAAAGTAACGACTTATTTCTAATAGTAGTTTATTATTCAAATTATTGTCACAAAATGTGGCAAAGTGAGGAAATTCATAATGAATTAATTCTTTTATATCATGAAGACTCCAAAGTTTATATTGCCATAAAGGATGATTTTCTACCCATGATTGGGATAGATTTGAAAAAAAATCCGAAAACAGCGGTTGTGTCTCCTCCTGAATTTGATGTATTATTTTAGGGATGTTATGCATAATCTATTTTAGTATTTTAATTATATCGCTCTATCACTTCATTACTCTGATATAAAAGTGGGATGAGGAAGAGGGGGAGCATTAGGGGCTAATAAGCGTTTCCCATCAGCCACACCTTCCCGTACAATAGTATCAATCTTCACAGGATTAAATGTAACCTTTTCTGACATATTAGAATTATAAGAAATATCCAGATACTGTATATTCTTATGATTTAGACAAACAGATGACAAATCATTATGTGACAATGAAATCCGATAAAGAGGTTCACCTATATTACTGATACTATTCAATATTATTCTATCGGTTTGTAATACCTCACACTAATAGGTCCTACCAAACGCTCTCCTTCAGCAACGCCTTCACGTATTACAGTGTCAATTTGAGTAGGCTCAAAACAAACTTCAGATGGCATATGTAAATTATAAGAGATGTCTAAATAGCGTAAATTCTCATGGTTAAAGCAAGCTATAGTCAAATCATTATAAGATAAAAGAATCCGGTATAATGCTTCATGAATATAAATTGCTTGCAGATCATTGTGAGACATATCTAGCTCTTTTAAATAAGGAATCGACTTTTTCTTTATTTGCAAATCCCCTTTATATCGATTAAAAGAAAGATTTAGTCGTTCCAATTTTTTAGGCAAATTATCTATAACAATAGTATCCAACAAATTACAAGATAAATCAAGTGACTTGATATTATAAACAGATAAATCCGGGAAATTGCTAATACTATCATTTGATAAATCATACACCTGTATCACTGAATCTTGAGGAAGCGAAAAAAGACTCTCTAACTTGGTCAACGCCCTTTCTTCCTGAGAAAATTCTAAAGAATGTTTTTTGTTACCAAACGTACATGCCGTTATAAATAACGAGAACAATGTCAGATAAATAGAACCTTTCATTTTAACCTGCATTTACTTACTATAATCTTGCCTATATTCCTCTAAAGCAGCATCAATTACCCCCTGATTATATTTATCCATATAATCATGCATATTAACAACCTGCTGATCACCTGAAACATAACTATATTTGCCATTTCTACTCTCAATAAATATATCTACGTATTCCTGATTATATCCCCATTCCTTTAATAAGTTAGCTGTTTCAGTTGGATCATTATGTGCTTGCTGTGCAGCATCAAAAAAACGCGCAACATGATTAGCATGTTGAGACTCATGTGCTAATACAACCACCAATGCCTCTTCTGCTGTATGTACTTTACTCCAATCATAATTCATATTACCATGTCTCAATATTTTACTCCACCCTTCATCATCCATAAATTGTTCATTAAAAGTAATATGGAAAGAATCACGAGACGGATAAGTAGTTTGAGCCACACTATTCATATCAGCCAAATCGAATGTCAAATGTATTACTCCATTATTAAAATAACTAAGCAAAGCTTTAAGTACAGAGTTACTTTTTAGAATATTCACCATCTGTTCGTTAAATACAGGCTGAGAATCTAGATTTAAAGTAAAGTTTCTTATATTGCCAATATCTACGCCGTCAGTCAAAGCATTGCCGGAACTATCTCCGGGAGCACTACCGGAACCTCCACCACCAGTTAAATACCCTTCGCCATAGTTACCATATCCATAGTAGTAACCATTTCCAGTATAACCGGGATAATATCCACCATAATTTCCATCCCAATTAGGATGTTCCAAAGGTTCATCATAATACCACCAATAAGGATACTCATAAGGATTGCCTCCAGGCTTATGCCCATAAATATATGTATCCGGAGCAACCCAACCCATGCCTTCAACCCAACCACTCATACCAAGGACCTTCCCAATTATCAAAATCATATTGAGAATAATAAGAACTACCACTAGAACCAGAAGAACCATAATAGCCACCATCACCATTCCAACCACCAGTATAATAGTAACCACCAAAGGTGCCACCTATATAATGACGCATCTCTTCTTTTTCTAATACAGGAAATAGCTGTCGCAATCCCTGAAAATTTGTTTTGTAATCTTCTTCATATTTAAGTTCTATTTATGGTTCAAAATATAAAAATTTCGAGTTGTTTTATTTTCCAGTTCACTTTTTGTCAAATGCCCCACTTCACCTGTCACGGAATCATAATATTTAAAATAACCATTTTATGCTATTTTTTACGCCTGTGACAACAACATCATGCAATTGCTGATATGAAACACTACTCACCTGATCCTCTTGTTTTATCAACCGCATACAAACGGTTTACCTAGAACTACAGATTTGGTTATTTCAGACACTTCTCCTACTATTATTACATCAAAATAATCATCCAAAATATTTCCCAGTAGCTCATCCCTTATCACATATCTATTAATGTTATTATCTTTATAACTTTTTAGATCGGAAGTAATGGATGATACAGATAAATCTATACCTAATAACACTATCACAGAACAAACAATCTCTTTCATCGTCCTCATATTCAAATCCTAGTTGAAAATCACTGCATATTTCTCTTTCAAAATCACTAACCTTAAATACTTTACTTCAATTTAAACATAATAGGTATAGTATAATAAGAACGTACTGCCTTACCATTTCTTAATCCAGGTTTCCATTTGGGCATCTTTTTAATAATTTCTAATACTGCTTTCCGAAAAAAAGGATTCTTACCTAAAGGATTCCTATCCAAAATAAAATAAGGATGTGTTACTTCTCCGTCTTTTTCTACAATTACTCTTACACATAAATATTCTTGTTCATGTGATGAGGCATATACACTTGTCTGCTCCGCTAAATAATGAAGCAATGCCTGTTCTCCACCTGAAAATTCGGGCATTCTCTCTAATTTATCATAAACATGCTCACCGCTCAATTTTTCTTTTCGAACAATCATATTTTCATCTAATCGTGTTCTCCTGCTTCTATAGGGTAAAATATTAAATGTATCAGTATAACACTTCCAATCGCAATCCGCTGGAGGAGAAACAAAATTACGTGAATACTCCATTTGCAGATATACTTTCTGATAATCCGGCGCATCCACTTTGTATTTTAGCAAATAAACCTTACCGGAAGCTATTTTAGCAAGCACATTCATTGAGTCAGTTGCAACTAATTCATATTTCTTTATCTTATCCAATTTATATAGTTCATCAGCTTTATAAAACTTAATAAAGCTCCCTCGATCCAATAAAGACACTATTTCCTCATACCGGAAATTCATCAATTCTAAAGTAATTTCATTGTGAGCGGAATAATAAACCCGAGCATCAACCTCCTTACGATGACCAATATAAATTATAGAATCCTGTTTCGGTTCAACAAACTCAATATAATCCTTAGGATCACGATACCAAAACACTCCATTAAGTGATTTCATATAGTGTTCAAAATTCTTTTTCCCTTTATTATTGTAGAAAATATACAAACAGATATATCCCCGAGTATTTTTCTGTATAACCATTACCTGACAATTATTATATTTATTCTCATATTTCTTCCACATTTTCAGAGGATAAGTAAGTACCGTATCAGCATTAAAGGCACTTCGGGCATAATCGGAAGATTTATAGCTGATTGGGCACTGATCCAATGAAAGATTCTGACCGGTATTCCAACGGAAATCAAATCGTATATCCTTGCAATGACTCGTATTTATTTCCTGTTTCAGATCAGGTAAAAGGTCTGCATCTATATACACAGAATCCCGACTAAAAACAGGAGGTATTTCAATAAATACAACGAAATTCTTATCCTTTGAAATAAGTTTATCTACAAAAATAGTCAAAGAAGCAGGATTGAAACTAGTATACTTCTCCGAATGAAAACATTCCAAATAGTCTTTTCCAGACCGTACTAAATCAAAATCAGCAGGTTGTGTATACTTCACTTGATTTCGACTTAAGGTATAAGCACTATGAACAAAAATATCGCCTAGTTCTTCATAACTTTGTGCATGTAACTCAAACAATATTTGTATCAATAAAAATACAACAGAAATTAATCGTTTCATTATCAATATCTAATTAAATTTATCACAATTGAATAACCATCTTTAATGCACGCTCTACTACCTGATCCATATTATAATATTTATATTCAGCCAATCTACCGCCAAAAACACATTACTTTGTAGCTTAGTTGATAGCATTTTTCACATAAACAATTTTAGTATTTTAATTATATCACTCATTACTCTGATATAAAAGTGGGATGAGGAAGAGGGGGAGCATTAGGGGCTAATAAGCGTTTCCCATCAGCCACACCTTCCCGTACAATAGTATCAATCTTCGCAGGATTAAATGTAACCCTTTCCGACATATTAGAATTATAAGAAATATCCAGATACTGTATATTCTTATGATTTAGACAAACAGATGACAAATCATTATGTGATACAATTATGCGATAAAGAGGTCCACCTACATATATGCTACTCAATGCATTATAGGATAAATCAATTTCTCTCAAAGCACATATTGTACATTTTACCCTCCTTAATTCTCAATTGCCCACTGTACCTGTTATGTGAAAGATTTAGTATCTCCAACTTTTTAGGCAAAAAATGTGGAATAATTGTATCCAATAAATTACCAGATAAATTAAGTGTTTTAATAGTATAAGCAGATAAATCAGGGAAACTCACAATACTATCATTCGATAAATCATATGCGTTTATTACCGAATCAGAAGGTAATAAAAATAGATGTTCTAATTTAGTCAGTTTCTTCACTGAGACATGTTCCAAAGTTCCTTTCTTACTTCCTGCATGACAAGACAATAAAAAAAGAAGTACAAAAAATATAAGACCTGCATTTTTCATATTATTCCCTATTTATAATCATTTCTATATTCTTCTAACGCTGAATCGACAATGCACGCAATATTAAGTTTAATGGCTGTAATCATAAGAAACACTAATCGGTCCCAAAAGACGTTTCCCATCAGCAACCCCATCCCGCACTATTGTATCTATCCAAAGAGGTTCAAAGTTCACTCTCTCAGACAGAGAAGGGTTATAAGAAATATCAAGATATTGTAGATTCTTATGGTTAAAATTGGCAT